>Ga0066404_1000008_pt1 | contig 145505 bp, 138 predicted proteins | sample LakWasMeta4_LOW4_2_FD_59491 | JGI IMG/M metagenome (GOLD analysis project Ga0066404, IMG submission 59491) | Freshwater sediment methanotrophic microbial communities from Lake Washington under simulated oxygen tension - Sediment Metagenome 4_LOW4 | ecosystem: Environmental > Aquatic >...
AAAACAGACGCAAACTATTAAAAAAATCGGTGGAACTGCAACAAGTTCCAGTGCCAAAAAAGATAAGCCTAATATGGCCTCATCGGACTTTACTGGATCGAGAACTATTTCGGATCTGACAAAAAGTTCGGTGACTAGTATCAAAATGGGGCAGACGAAAATTGCGGCTAAAAAAGCTGACAGCACTAAGACCAGAATTGCCAAAAACGAATTAAAACAAGCAGCGAACGGCCAAAAGAAAAAATCAACTGGAACGATCGCCGCTCTATTGGCCATGGTAGTTGGTAGCGGTGTTTATTTTTATTTCTCACAACGTACAGCTAAAGTCGTCACTCGTGTTCCTGTCACGAAGGTTGCACCTGTTAAGGAGCGCCAACCTGCTCAGGTTATCATGGCAGAATTGGGGAGCGACCCGGATAGCACTAAGGGAAGTATTGTTTTATCTCATTTTGATAAACAAAAGATGCAGGCTTTTATTGATGGTAAAAAAGTTGAAATAGATTTGTTAAGTACCATAAAAGTTCCAATTGCTAAAGATTTTACCCTACGAGTTCAAATCGAAGGACGAAAACATTTTGTAAAAGACATACGAGTGGATAATAATTCTGCGATGGAAGTTGAGGTTCCTGAAATGCCGTGGATCGCCTATGGGTATTTAAATACCTCTAGTGTCTGCGCACGAGGTGAGATTCGTTATGAAATCTTCGGAGAAAAGCGAGTCAGTCCAATTCCGATGCCCGATACCTTTGGGGTGGCCTTTCCACTGGGGATTGATAATGATGGCCAGCTGATTCCTCAGGTTTACCAAGTTTACTTTAAAAAAACGGGTGAAGATATCGAGCGAAAAATTGAAGTCACAATCAATCACGAAGATCAAACCGTTGATCTCTGTGATCAACTCTAAGCTGCATTCATTTATTCAGATTCTACTTTTGTTTGCTTGAAAATATTATTTTTTCTCATGTTGAGAAGTTTTAAAATGTCAGCAGCTGTTTCTTCCAAGGCCTTATCTGTAACGTTAAACACCGGCCAGCGTTTATTCTCTTTAAAAATATTATTGGCCCATTCAATTTCCTCAACGATCTTGTCGTGCTCAGCATATTCTCCCTGGTGTTTATCGGCACCAAGACGCTGTAGACGGTTTTTTCTGATTTCACTGAGCGAATCCGGATCAATTGTAAGCGCAAATATTTTTCTTTGGTCCACTTCCATTAGTTCGGTAGGCAGAGGCTGACCTTTGATCATAGGAATATTAACAACTTTGATTCCGTGCTGAGAAAGGTAAACTGACAGCGGTGTTTTGCTGGTGCGGGAAACACCCACTAGAATAACATCTGCTAAATGGAGGGAGGCCAGATTTCTTCCATCGTCGTGATTGAGGGTAAACTCCATTGCTTCCACTCGTTTGTAATATTCGTCATTCACCGCTCTAAGCAGCCCTGGCTCAGACATGGGCTCTTGATTAAAATAATTTGAAAAGGCGGTCAACGCAGGACCAATGAGGTCGAGCGTTCTTACATGTTTAGTTCTGGAGAGATCCGCGATGTATTCACGAAGTTTTCCCGAAACAATCGTATGAATAACCAAATCGTGATGAATGGCCGCTTCATTGAAAATAGCATCGATCTGTTCGACCGTTCTGATATTTTTATAGCGGGTAAAATAAACTTCTCGGTCCTTGAATTGGGCCATGACTGCCCGTGAAATGGCCGTTGCCGTTTCGCCGGTTCCGTCTGAGATAACAATAATTTTTAAGCGTTGAGTTTCTAGTGCCATGAGACTCCTCAAAATTTGAACCCAATTATTGTTCTATTTTAGCACTAACGCAAGAATAGCTCTACGTCGGTGAAAATTTTTTCCTGATCGGTAAGGGGATTAAAATTAGATTTGGGAGTGATTTTATTAAAAAAAGTCCTTTGAGATTTTGCCAGCTGGCGGGTCGAGATGGCGATGCGCTCTATGCATTCTTCCCTGCTGGCAAAGAGGCCATTTCGCCATTCGATCGCCTCTTTATAGCCGACAGAGCGGAGTCCCTTTTCTTCTAGGCTGAATCCAAGTTGTACCAATTCTTCAATCTCATCCATCAAGCCGTCATTAAACATTTTTTCGGTACGATTTTTAATAATTTCAAAATGCTGATCTTTGGGAAGATCAAGGTAGAGATGAAGGATATCCCAAGGGTGGACAATTTCGCTGAAATCGTAAGGAGAAAGCTTGTCTAAGAGTTTCTTCTGAGCGGAAATCTTGGTTCCGGTCGTCTCAAAGTGGAGCGCCGCCCGAACCAGGCGATAGTGGTCATTTGGATGAAGGTTGATAAGAGATTCAGGATCGTTGAGTTGAAGATAATTTATAATGGCCCCAATTTCCAGGCCTTCGAATTTAGCTTTAAGCTCTTTACTGGGTGTAACCGATTCGTACATTCCTTTGAGCAGGGCGCGGAGATAAAAAGCGCTGCCGCCAACCAGGATGACACATTTTCCCTGGGCGAATAACTTTTTGATCAACTGTTCACCAATGTCGATAAAGTTGGCGACATTCATGGGGGATTTGATGGATTCAATGTCGATCATAAAATGTTCGATATTTTTTTGCTCGGCCAGGGTTGGTTTTGCTGAGCCGATGGAAATTTCTTTATAAAAAAGAAGAGAATCAAAATTCACAATGACAGTCGGAATTTTTAATTGGCCGATAATTTTTTCGGCCAAATCAATACTGGTTTTAGTTTTGCCGGAAGCGGTAGGACCGGAGATGATGATTAGCTTATTCATCTGGTAAGGGCCTTGAGATTTTTTTCAGATAACTCTATCAATACTCCCGAATTTTGAAGATTTGGGTTTTTTAGAAAATTGACAATAATGGGCGAAGGTATTCGGGTGGTAGAAGGCCAGTTTTCCTCAATGAAGGTGTGCAGCTCCTGGGACTTAAATTGCTTTACCTTGTTTTGGCCAAAATATTGAATAAGGCAATTGGTAATATCGCGGCAAAGAGTTTGTGGGATAAAACGCGGCAAAGTTCTGAGAGCGATGACCTCAGGGTTTAAGCGATCCAGATCAAATCCAAGATTTTTGAGATCTTCAAAGTGTTCATCAATTTTACCGCGAGGAATTTTAAAAGGCTCACTGATTAAGAGCGGACCTGATACTTCTTCCTTTTCCACAAAATCCAGCAGAGAGGTGCTGATAAGGGAGGCCATTATCTTTTTTAGATCAGCGACATAAAATTTTTCTTCCTGCTTCAGCAGAATAATCGTGGGGCCGATATAACCCAAGAGCGGAGATTGTTCAGGATGATTAAAGCTTTGCTGTTGAAAATCCAGTTGAGTGGCCGCTCGATACTGAGAGTGATCGGCATGCTGCTGATTGTTCATGTTGATTAAATCAAATGATTGATTTTCTGCTCTGGTAAAAAACTGATCCTGTTTCTGATCCTGGTTTGAAGTTCGCTCCGGGATGGCGGCGGCATTGGCCTTGAGCGCCTCACGCAGCGAGGTGACCAGCAGAGAGTAAATGACATCCGGTTTTAAGAATTTGATCTGTGTTTTGTTGGGATGAACATTCACGTCGAGATCTTCTGGGGGAACGATTATTTTAACCATATAATGTCCACTTTCGCCAAAACGCCAAAGCGGTTCAAGTGTTCTTAGCACTGATTGGTGCAAGGATTTATCTTGAAAAAAGCGATTGTTGGCAAAGAGGTAGTGATGCCGAAACTGAGGAGTGGTGTGAGTGCTGGGAGTAAAATAGACTTCGACCTTGTACTGTTCATACTCTTGCGAAGAATGCCAAACTTGCGCCTCAGTCCCTTTGGATAATTTTGAGAAAAAAACCTGTTCTACTCTTTTGGCCTTTTCTTCATGGGCGGCTATGGCCTTAAAAATTTCCCGTTCTTTTTCATCCCATTTAATCGAGAACGATGTTTGGGGATTGGAGAGAACAAAAGCATAGAGCATTTTTTTAAGTGCCGATTTTTCACTGACCTTTGATTTGATAAATTTTAAACGGGCCGGTGTATTGTAGAAAAGATCTTTGATAAAAAGAGAAGTTCCCTGACTGCTGGAACGATAGGGAATTAACAATTCCTGGGCCCCTCCGTGGATGATCATTTTCCCACCTTCATCATTGAGGTTAGATGGTTGGGTGGTGCAGGTCAGGCGAGCAGAAGCCGCGACGCTGGCCAGGGCTTCACCCCTAAAGCCGAAACTATGCAAACGATAGATGTCTTCAAAGTTTTTTAATTTGGAAGTTGCATGACGAAGAAAAGCGAATGGCAAAGTTTTAAAACTCATACCATGGCCATTGTCTTCAATACTTAAAAGGTCGAGACCATTTTCCACCAGATGAATATTAATTTCGGTGGCACCGGCATCGAGAGAATTTTCAATCAGTTCTTTGATTAAGGAAGCCGGACGCTCCAGCACTTCACCGGCCTTAATTTGGTCGATAATGTGTTCAGGCAGAATTTCTATTTTAGGAGAGATCGTATCTTTATTCATTAGCCCCTATAGAATTGAACTTGATTTCTGCCAGCTTCTTTGGCCTTATAAACCGCATCGTCAGCTCTCTTAAAGAGATCTGTGCCCGTGATTACACCCTGGCGATAATCAGCAACTCCGATAGATGCTGTGACCGGAAGTCGTTTGGCATCGTAAAGAAATTCTTTATTTTCGATAAGTTTTCTCAGTCGCTCAGCGATTTCGAAAGATTGTTTCAAATTGGTTTTAGGTAGGAGAATAACGAACTCTTCACCGCCGTAACGGGCGAATACATCTTGTTCACGAATTCCGTTAGCGCGAATGATTTGGGCCATTTCTTTTAAAACATAATCGCCAGCATCGTGCCCGTAGCCGTCATTCAATTTTTTAAAATGATCAAGGTCAAAAAGAATGAGTGAAAGTGGTTCGCCAGTCACTTTGCATTTATTTACTTCAATCGCGATGCGATTGTTGAAATAAGTTTTATTAAAACAACCTGTATGTTTGTCAGTATTGGCTTCAAGATTTAATTTATCGTAGGTTAAGCGTTCGGGATCACCTTTGGGAAGATATTTTAAAGCAATACTTCCAATTTTAATAATGTCGCCCTTAGCAAGTGGGGTAAGGCTTTCGACTCTTTTATTGTTTAAGTAGGTTCCATTTTTTGAGCCACAATCTTCAAGCACGTGAGATTCGCCGCTAGCCAACAGTTTAAAGTGATAACGGGAAACGCCATTGAATTCAAGGGCGATAGTATTGTCAGCATTTCGCCCAATGCCAACCTGTGGTTCAGTTAAATCAAAAATGGTTCCGTTTAGATCTCCGCCAACAACGAGAAGAGCTGCCGGTTTTAGTTGCGCTTCCTTTTCTGAAGCTTGCAAGGCTGCCCTAATGTCCGTTAGGACGATGGTTGTATCATCAGTGCTCATTTTCTTGGATTCCTTATTGCTCGATTTTCTATCCCTAATTTTACCCAAGAGACGAAATTATTTCAACTGATTCAAAAAATGAAAGGCATAAATCTTCCCGGCTTCGACCCCAGGTTGATCAAAAGGATCAATCATTAAATAATCTCCCATTAGGGCGGTGAGAGATTCGAAGAAGAGGATCAGTCCACCGAGGTGGAATTCGTCATTTTGACCAATTTTTAAATGCAGCACCGGCCTTTTATTTTCAATCAACGCCTTGATGGTCCCGGCCAGTTCAGCTTTCATTAATTGGCCCAGGCTGAAGTCCGAGAGCTTTGATAGGTTATTGCTGTGGAGTGAGCAGCTCAGTGGGTAGTCGTGATTAAATTTTTCCACTTCAATCAAGATCAGGCATTTGTCCTTAGGCCCTTCCATGAAAAGCTGCATCTGAGAATGCTGGTCAGTAGCACCGTAGGCTACAATCGGAGTGAAGCCAGCATGAACCGTTTCACCTTTCAGATTGCTTTTTTTCCCTAAACTTTCGGCCCAAAGCTGAGTGAACCAAAAGGAGAAAGAACGCAGTTTGGAAGAGTAGGGCATCATGACTGTTTGGCCGATTTGCTGCTCTTGTTGGAGAGTGAATAAAAATTCAGCAGTCGTGAGGAGCATATTTTTTGAAGATGGCTCCAGGCAGAGCTTCTGAGTTTCCAGCGCACCCTTAACCAGTTGGTCAATATCGATTCCCGCAAATAAGGCAGGCAAAAATCCGACCGGGGTAAGTGCACAAAATCGTCCGCCCACATCTGAAGGAACTTCAAGACAGGTGATGTTTAATTCAGATCCGATATCCAGCAGTTCACTTTTTAGTGGATCAGTGGCGAAGACAAAATAATTTTTTAAGTCCTTGGTGCCAATATTTTTTTCGGCCAGAAAATTAGTAATGATCGCCAGTGCCGACATGGTTTCGGCCGTTCCCCCTGATTTGGAGACAAAATAAAAAAGACATTCATCCATTTTATATTGATTCAAACTAGTCAATTGAGAGTTAATTTCATCGGGGTCAATATTGTTAATAAAGATAAACTTCTGATCATTTTTTTGAAGTGCATTCACCAGCATTTCAGGGCCAAGACTTGAGCCGCCAATGCCGACATGGATGAAAACCTTTCGCGACTGGAACTGACTAAAAATCTTTTTAGAACTGGATAGGAGCTCACTTCTTTCAAAGGTATGAAAAAATTGCGCTTTGGGATTGGCAATAATTTTTTTAAAGGCCTCGAGCTTCAACATATCGATGGGGGCAGGAGTTTTAGAAAAATGAAATGTTAACGCCATAAGATTTCCTTAGTGAGTACTATATTCTTTTTTTAGGTTTCGAGCGATGACGACTCTTTGGATTTGGTTTGTTCCTTCGACGATTTGAAGAACTTTCGCGTCTCTCATAAAACGTTCAACTGGATATTCTTTGGTGTAACCAACTCCGCCTAGAATTTGAACCGCATCAGTTGTCACTTTCATTGCCGTATCAGTCGCTTTTAATTTTGCCATACACGCCAGTTTAGCATTCGGAACTCCACGGTCGTAATCGCGTGCCGCTTGCAACACTAAAAGTCTTGAGCATTCAATTTCAGTTGCCATGTCGGCCATCATGAATTGCAGGCCTTGAAAATCAAAAATCGCCTGTTTGAACTGCTGTCGGCTTAAGGCGTAAGACACTGATTCATCCAGCGCACGTTCCGCGCATCCCACGGCAATCGCCCCAATGGTGAAGCGTCCTTTTTCCAGCGCGGCCATGGCAATCTTAAAGCCATCACCTTCGGTCAGCAGTAAATTATCAGCAGGAATAAAACAGTTATGAAAAATCAATTCACGAGTCGGGCTTACTCGCCAGCCCATTTTCTTTTCTTTTTTTCCGTAGCTAAAGCCTTCGGTTCCATCGCGAACGATGAAAGCTGAAACACCCTTTCCACCAGCGTCTCCGGTGCGGGCCATGACGATATAAGTTTTGGCGATACCGCCTGAGGTAATCCAGATTTTTGATCCGTTTAATACATAGCCTGCAATTCCATTCTGCACTGTTTTTTTGGCAGTGGTCTGAAGAGCTGCTGCATCCGAGCCCGCACCTGATTCACTCAAACAAAAGGCGCCAATTTCCTGACCGGTGGTGAGAGTGGGAAGATATTTTTTCTTCTGGTCATCATTTCCGAATTCATTGAGGATTGCCTGCACCATACTGGAAACTGAAATGGTTACAGCGTAAGAGACGGAAGATTTAGCGATTTCACAAAGCGCGATCGAAAAATCTTCGTAACTAAGTCCCAAGCCGCCAAACTCTTCGGGCAGAGTCATTCCGGTAAAACCCAGCGCGCCCAATTCATTAAAAATATCCATGCGAAAAGTTTCGGTCTCATCATCGTGTTCCATGTGAGGTTCGATTTTTTGTAGCCGGTATTTTTCTAATTGGTTTTTCAGTTCTAATTGTAATTCATTCATTCGTTAGTCTCTTAATTCTTTCAAAAGGTTTTTGGCGATAATTAAAATCATGACTTCGTTTGTTCCCGCTCCGATTTCATTGAGCTTGTTGTCTCTCATCATGCGCTCCACTGGAAACTCTCGGGAGTAGCCGTAGCCGCCGTGAAGTTGGATAGCATCAAGAGCAATTTTGGTGGCCATTTTAGGCAGCGCTAGTTTTACCTGAGCGGCCATGGATGGACCTCTTTCCCCCATGTCGTATTTTTTAGCGGTGGTATAAAGGAAACTTCTCATCATTTCAGTTTCAGTTGCCATCTCCGCCAGCATTTTTTGAATCATCTGGTAAGTGCCAATATGTTTTCCGAATTGTTTGCGTTCTCCGGCGTATTTCACCGATTGATCTAGACATGCTTGGGCAATACCTAGCGAGATACCGGCAATGGTGATGCGTTCGATATCGAGGTTTTTCATCATGTGATAGGTTGATTCGCCAACCTTGCCAACGAGTTGACTGGCGGCCACTTTGGCGTTTTCAAAAATAAGTTCGCCGGTAGGTGAAGATCTCATTCCCATTTTATGAATTGGTTTTCCCACAGAAAAACCGGGTGTTCCTTTTTCAACAATAAAAGTAGAAAGGTTTTTCTTTTCGGCACCGGTGCGAGTGTAGAGATAAGCCACGTCAGCGTATTGGGCGTTGGTGATCCACATTTTTGCGCCATTGATAGTGAAGCTTCCATCAGCATTGGCCGTTGCTTTGGTTTGCATACCTATAGCATCCGAGCCGAATTCCGGTTCACTCATTCCCATACAGCCGATATGTTCACCACTGATAAGCTTGGGAAGATATTTTGCTTTTTGTTCAGCCGAGCCATTGTTTTGGATATTGTTGACACACAAAATTGAATGGGCGAGATAGGAGAGAGTAGAGCCAGCGCAAGCTGCTCCAAATTCTTCCATGACAATAGTCGCTGCCACAGCTCCCATGCCAGCGCCGCCATATTCCGGGTCTGCCGTGATGCCGAGAACGCCTAGATCGCCCATTTTTTTAAATGTATCGATGTTAAAACTTTCTTCTTCATCATGTTTAGCTGCGAACGGAGCTAATTCTTTGCTCGCGAAATCTCTACAGAGTCTTTGAAGGTCTTTTTCTTCTTCAGTGAAAAACCACATTGCTTAACCGCCTTTTTGCAGATTATAATTTTCGTAATTATTAAGTCCTGAATTTATAACAAATTTAGACAAGCACTGTAAGACATGAGGTGTTAGTAGTGACTCTCACGACCCCCGTCCCACGCGATCTCGATACCGTTTTTCCAGGCGAAAACTGGTTTTTCTATTGGAAAACATCCGCATCCCTATGGAGAACCAAGCTTCAGGAGTTTCCTGGAACGCGTATTATAATTCCTTTGAACTGGTCTTTCCACTCTGAAACAGGTGATCAGTTCGATTTTGACGAGCATCGTCCAGAGACTAATCTCAAAAAACTAGTGGAAATAGCCAAGGAAGTGGGAAAACAGGTTGTTTTTTTTCTTCCGCTGACTCCCGCGCCCTTTCTGCCTAATGGCGGGCTGCCGCATCTATTGGCCAGAGGGCTGGCCCTAAACACAGAACAGATGGCTTATGGGGTTATCGATGCGGATGATAATTTAATAAAAATTTATTCTTTTTTTGATCCCAGAGTCTTTGAGGCTTTTGAGCGCTTTATGAAGAGGCTCGGCCAGTATTTTGCCGCCAATAATATTGCGGCCGATTTGTGGGGAATCCGCTCGGGCTATTTTAAAGACGGGCATTTTAGAAGTTTCCTCGAAGATTCTTCCAAGACTTTTGAGCAGGCCTTCGGCCGTTTTCTCCAGGGAAAAAAATCGGAACACCAGACGCTTTCGCCAATTGAAGAGAAGCAATTTGCTTTTGAATTTAATAAAAATATTCAAGATCTTTATATCGCTACTGCCCGGGAGGCCCTGGGAACAAACTTCGAAGGAACTTTAGATGTGGCCTTTTTAGGGGCCAGCACTTCCAAGTTTTTAAAACGTCTTTCCGGAACCATTTCGACCGTGGACTATTCATCTGAGCTCTATGAGTCCTTGGCCAAAGATATAATTCCCTCTTCGGTTTTAATCAACCACCGCCAGAAAAAAGGTGTACTGACCCGAGAACTCAACGATTTGGTCGCTAATTCTTATTTACCGGCCCGGCTGGCCGCTAATTCAGCCTACGAGTATGAGGATATCGCAGTTTTTTCTCCGCTGAGCTTTTTTAAAGTTTATGAAAAAATCGATGGTGTGAGCTCAATGTTCCAGAGTTGGGAGCAGCTTAATTTGTGGAACTATCTGCGTTCATCTTTTGGGTGGAGCTATAAAGTAATTTCCAACGATACGTTGAAACTTCACGAAAATAAAAGTCCTTACCAGGAACATATCCATTTAGTTCATGGCCATGATGTCGACCGCACCCTTTTTAACTTTATCCTTAAAACATTTATGAACGGTGGACGAGTTATTTTGAATCGTTCAGGACTATCTGTTGAGTATTCAAAGCGCTTGGAAACTTTTTTCCTGGAAAACAATCTGGCGGTTGAAAAAGTTAATTTTAAAACTCAAATTCAAAGTATTTCATTGGGAGAGGGGCGCTTGATACTGATCGATGGTGATCAATTCCAAGAAATGACCCCCAACGATTACGAAGAATTCTGGAAGAGCATAGTAGAAACTTTTTCAATTCTTCATATTCCCATTCAAAATGTGGAAGGGATTGATTACTACTGGAGAACGAGACCCAGTTCAACCAATGAGTTGAAGTTCGAAGAGGTGAGAAGGCTCTCGCTTTACAATCCTACGAGCTATCGAAAAAAAATAAAAATGAATCTTTCGAAAAACTTTGTCGTTTATAAAGTGCTCGATGAAATTAACGTTCAGGTTCAGACTTTCCCCAACGAACTGGAAATTGAACTTTCGCCCGAAGGGTCGGTGATTGTAGATTTTGGAGTCTTTTCATGAAAGATACTGAATATATTGTTGGAGTTTATAATTATATTAACGCCACTCCCGAACTCAACTCAGATTCGGCCTATTATCTTTTATATCTGCTGGACGAAAAAGGTCTATTGGACAGATCGGCGGCGCTTAAACTCTATGAAGAGCGCTTTAAGTCTGAACTGGCCAGTGCCGACGAGCTGATCACAGCTCAGCAAATGATCGGCCCGTTTGAATCGACCGATCAACTTAATCAATTTGCTTTTCAATTGTGTGAAGAACTCAATGCGGAGAAGGTGAGTTTGCTTTCGGTGCAGGAGTACAATTCGCTATTGGAAAGCTCGCAGACAGCTGCTGATTTTCACCAAGACCTGCTGCTTAAAGGTAACGTGATGGAAAATATTGAGCGAAAGAAAAAAGGCTTTCTCAGCCGTTTTTTCTAGTTCTTCGCTTCTTGCCACTCGTCTTTTAAATCTTCCGCTTTCACTTCCTGGCTCACGCCTCTGATTGGCGCCGAAACGTTTTCGGTTAAATCGATTTCAGCTTCCTGTTGGGCCTCAACTTGCTCTTGATTGGCGATCGCCTGTTCAACTTTCACATCTTCAATCGCGGGTTGTGCAAGTTCTGGTTGTGCCATTTCTTTTTTGGCGGCCATTTTTTTCTGAACTGCTTTGGGTTGAACGTAGTTAGCTAAGCCGCTGTTGCTTTTGTAATAAAGAGTGAAACCAGCATAAATCACGTTCGGGTTTTTAATTAATGGTTTGTTGTTTTCCCAAATGTCTTTCCATTTTTTTGGTGTTTGGTAAACAGTATTGGAAATCGTTCCTAGAGTTTCGCCTGTTCTAATCATGTGGGGATTTCCTTCAGGATTCCACACGAAATTTTTTTCAGGAGCTGTATAGTTCAACTCCATTCCAGCTCTTGGACCGTGATTGCTAAGCTTAGCGCTATTCATTTGTTTAATGCTTTTCCATTTGGAAACATCACCGTAAATCTTGAAAGCAATTTGCATCAGAGTTTCACCCTTCTGCACTTTATAAGACATTACTTTACCCGCATCCATATTGGTATTGTCGGTGATCGCCGGCAGGACTTCTTCTTTGATTTCAGGAAGTGACTCTTCAACTTTTACTTCTTGAATATCGTTTGCCGCGGTCGTTTTTGCAGCGTTGCCTGAGAATTCATCTTCCAGAGATTTTAAATCGTCCTGAACATTGGCATTTTCATTGGTGACATTAGAGGGAGCATCAGTGCCTGCATTCAAGGCCGTTTCTTCTGAGGTTTCATTCATGGTCTTTGAAAAAAGATCGTCGGTTTCAGGCGCGCTTGTTTCAGAGGTTTTGGAATCTGTTGGTTGTTCGGGTGTTTTCCATTTTTCAATCAGGCCGCACGATGATGCAGATGAGAGAATAAGAGAGAGAAACAACAATTTCAAAACATTTTGTCTTTTCAAGCGAAAACTCCTTTTGGGGCACTAACTTTTACATCCTTCTATAGGATAAGAGAATTAGGGCCTAATAAGGAGTGCGGGGCAAAGATTGCCTAGTGTCTTTTGGCCAATTTTAAGAGTTGTTTGATAGGTGAGTACTCGACTATTAACTCCAGCGGCTTGTGATCTGATCCCTGATAAAAACCCTCAACCTTAGCTTCAATCACTCTGAGGTCCTCTGTATACAGGAAATGATCGAGCGGATGTTTGTTGAATCTCATGCGATGATCAGGAAAAAAATTGGCGGCCCGCAGTTTAAGCTTCTTGCAGAGGTCGGCTAAAATGGCATTGCGCTCTTCATTCCAGGTGTTGAAATCCCCGGCGATAATCAGCGGACTGGGGAATTCCTTGATTGCCTCATAAATGCGGTTTATTTCTTTGCGGTAAGAATTATTATCGACAAAGTTTATGCCATGAGTATTCACCACGGTTAATACCTGAGTAGATAGTTTAATTGGGTAGCGTGAAACTAAAGTGACCTTGGGAGAATTGACAATAGGCTCTAGGGTCTGGGTTCGCACAAAGTTGACGCTGGCAGGAGAGACTGGACTGGCAGTGGCGACTCCGGTTCGTGTGAAATCTTCGCCAATAAAAAAAGAAGTGGCGGAGGTGAAATAGTATTGGGGGAAAGAGCTGAATACCGACTTCATCCCGGGGCTTAAAAACATTTCTTGCCCGAGAACCAGGTCCTTTTTGTGGGCCAATTCGATAAAATCTGTTGCAAAAGCTTCATCTTCACCTTTATGCAGGTTCCAAACCAGAATATTCATGCGTTTGGAAAGGGAAGCTTGGGAGGGGAAACCAAAATTTTGGATAACGTCTTTATCGCCTGGAACCGGATAACTCTGACTCGCAGGTGAGTAGAGAGTGGTAGAGAAAAGAATGGCGCTCAGGCTTAAGGTCTTTAAAGTTTTAGCAAAAGAATTCATAAAAGTATCAGTCCTGTTTAAACTACATCTAAAAATCCTACCCACAAGAAATTACTTTGTAAAAGTTACTTTGCAGAGGCCATTACCCGTATAATTTGCTATAAGTCGCTATATGCAAGTAATTCCAAAAAATGCCCGTAAAAAATCCCTCTACTCGTTCACTTTAAGTGAGCTCCGTGACTATTTTACGGAACAAGGGCTGGCAAAGTTTGCGGCCGACCAGGTTTATCAGTGGTTGTACAAAAACATGGAACGGGATCTAAACCTTTGGTCCAATATCGCTAAAAAAGTGAAAGAAGATTTCCAGTTAAATCTGGACCTGGAGCTGCCAACCATTATCTGGAACGGTCTTTCCAAAGACGGGACCAGAAAGTTTCTGGTGCGGATGTTTGATGGCCAAACGGTGGAAGCTGTTGCTATTCCCGCCCGCGATCGCCTGACTCTCTGCATCTCTTCGCAAGTGGGTTGCGCTATTGGTTGCACTTTCTGTCACACCGGAACAATGGGGCTCAAGCGCCACCTGACAGCGGACGAAATTGTCGGTCAGTATATGGCCGTAACTTACTGGCTAAAAGAAAATGCCAAAGATAGCGTTGGTCACGCCGATCGATTAACCAACATTGTTTACATGGGCCAAGGTGAACCACTTCATAATTATGACAACGTTCGCACGGCGACGATCATTTTTATGGAAGACAAAGGACTTGGTTTATCTCAAAGAAAAATTACGCTTTCAACTTCTGGGCTGGTGCCACAAATTGAGAAAATGTGGGATTTTCCCCCAGTTAATATTGCTATTTCTCTTCATGCCGCCCATAACAATATCCGCACCGAGCTTATGCCGATCAACAAGGCCTACGACTTAGAAAGACTTTTTAGTGCGATTAAAAAAGTTCCACTGAAGGCTTACCGCCGCATCACTTATGAATACATTTTGATTGCCGACCTCAATGATCGGCCGGAAGATATTCAAGGTTTGGTGGATTTATTAGACAAGCAAAAATCCAAAATCAACCTTATCCCTTATAACGACTTTCCCGATTCAAAATTCAAAAGACCGAGTAATGCTAAAATTATCTGGTTTCAGGAAGAATTATTGAAGAAAGGATACGTCTGCACCACAAGAACCACAAAAGGCCAGGATATCCTGGCCGCTTGTGGACAATTAAAAAGCGAATACGAAAAACTAAATTTGTGGGATCAGCGAGAGGCGCTAACCAGCAGGTTAGAGTCGCTCTAAAAGCTTTATCTTTCTTGACTGTCTGCTTTATCTAGTTTGTTTCTGTAAAGCCATGGCTTAGGTTCCACTTGCTCTTCGGAAACTTGAGCTTCAGGCATCGGTTTCATTTTATCCTGCGCCACGACCGATGAAGGTTCGCGCTCGGATTCTTCTTTTTCCGAAGCAATTTGACGATCTGTCTTCACAGCTCCTTCAACTTTGTACTCTTCGTTAAATTCTGCCACTTTTGTCTCTTGATGAGAGGGCTTTGCTTCTTTGAACCCTACACTTGGTGATTTGTATTCGGCGGCCATTGCCAGAGTGCAAACACCAAATGAGAGAACTACTAGAGAGATAGATTTTTTTTTCATGATTCACTCCTTACCCGACCTATCGGTTCTTTCTGCCTATCGGTTGAATAAATAAATAACTTGAGTGCGAGCCTCGGCTATTTTAAAGATTGTTTACGGAAGCTCATGTTTTTGAGACTATAGGGAAGATTAAAAATAAGGTTTTCTCAAAAAATGGAGTTTTTGTGACCGCTTCTAATAAAAACAGCAAGGCCCTTTTTGGCATTTTTGCCATGGTCTTTGTTTTCTTCGTTATTCTCGTTATTTTTGCGTCTTATACCATGAACGCATTCAATGAAACTTCCAGTGCCGAAAAAAATGCTAACCGCGCCCATATTGGGGTGATTGAAGTTGATGGCGTGATCATGGATTCCAAAGACACCATTGATCTTCTGCAGACGGCGGAAGATGACAAACAAATCCAGGCCATCATCATTAGAGTGAATTCTCCTGGTGGATCGGTAGGACCTACTCAGGAAATTTACGAAGAGATTGTTCGCATCGATAAAAATAAACCAGTTTATGCATCCTTTGCCGGAGTGGCCGCCAGCGGTGGTTATTACATTGGAGCTGCGACTCGAAAAATTTGGGCAAGCCCTGGGACCCTGACAGGATCGATTGGGGTCATCATGGAATTCATGGATTTATCTAAGTTATACGAGTTTGCTAAAGTTGCTCCGCAAACCGTAAAGGCCGGCCGTTATAAAGATGCTGGTAGTCCTAGTCGTGCCCTAACCCCGGAAGAATCAGATATGATGAACCAGTTGATTGCCGGAGTTCATCAACAGTTTATCGCCGATATTGTTAAAAAAAGAGGCGATAAAATTAAAGGGGATATTCAAGAACTAGCGCAAGGACAAATCTATTCTGGCGAATCGGCCAAGGCCTATGGGCTAGTAGATGAATTGGGAAGTTTGTGGACAGCGGGAAGAGAAATTCACAAAACTCTTAAAATAAAAGATGAGTTTGCCTTAAAGTTCATGAAGAAGAAAAAACATTTAAGTCTTTTTGACCTGGTTAGCTCGCTGGAAGAAACTGCTTCCAAATTAAATTTTAATACCCTTATTCATAGCGATAAGAGCCCCTCTCTAATGTTTAAATAATTTATAGGATCGAATGGAAATATATCTTAGTTGGATTTCAGAACATTTATTAGCGGTTGTTGCCACGGCGATTACGCTGGTGCTGGTCTATCATTACCTCATCGAAAAAGAGACCGGGGCTAAGCTTTCCAAGCGCTATCGCAATTCTATTTTCGAAGCGCAGTCAAAAATCTTTTTGAACGCTACTCAGTATCTGATTTCGGGAAACAAAGATCTCGCCATCAAAGAATTTCTAAGTGCGGTAGACGTTAATCGTGAAACGATTGAAACTTATTTTGCGCTTGGTGGTCTATTTAGAAGCAATGGCGAAATTGAAAAGGCGATCAGTATTCATCGCTCGTTGATTGCGCGCGAAAATATTTCTGAAGCTCATCGCTTGAGGGCCTTAAAAGAACTGGCCGTCGATTTTGACAAGGGCGGCTTTGTCGATAAGGCGATCGAAACTTATAAAGACGTGCTCAAGATTAATCGCGATCAATTTGAAGTGATTCAGGCCCTGTGTCGAATTTATGAAGATACGGAAGATTGGGATCAGGCCTACAATTACCGCATTATGCTTTCCAAAGTTGGCCACCAGAATCAGGCGGAAACCATTTCGCACATCCTGGTGCAAAAGGCGAAGCAGTATTTTGAGCGCGGCGATTTTAAAAAATGTGAAGAAGACCTGGAAGATGCCTTTCGATTTGCTCCTTCGGTTTCGGCTAAGATTTTGCGCTTGAAACTATTTTTAGTGAGTGGGGACCTGGAGCAGGCTAAATTCTTACTATTGGAAATTTTAAAAGAGCATCCGATGTATGCCTCTTTTATTTTTGTTTCAATCGGTGAAGATTTTAAAAATGCAAATGAAGAACTAAAAAAAGCCTATCAAGCTCGCCTGGAGCTTCTGCGAAAATACTTTTTAGAAATGAATGACAAGGATCTTGTCACTTCTGCCTCTGTCGTTCTCTCTAAGGTCCGCCTGTTTAAAGACTCGGGGATGTTGCAGGATGCTTTTACCCTGTTAAAAGAATGGATGGATCAAAATAAAAATTCATCGGAAGTCATGAAAGTTGAATATATTAAACTTTTAATCGAGCTGCAAAAAAAAGACGAAGCTCTGGTTCAAACCAAAGGTCTTCTGGAAAATCTGCACCAAACTCTGGCCAAGCATTATTGCCGCCAATGTGGCTACAATTCCGACAGCATTTTTTGGCGTTGTCCGCAATGCCATGAATGGGAAACAATTCAATTTAGATGGAAGGTTTAATATGAAATCATTTTTCATTTTATTCATCTTAATAATGGCCATCCTGGTTCCCCCTTTGGCCAAAGCCGCGGAAGTGGTCGACCCTAATGCCATGAAAAAAAGTTTAATTGGTATCAAGTATTTTTCTCAATTGATGGGCAATGTTCATCAGAACCCATCACGCTATTCTCAAGTCTTGACCACTATCAGTTGTAATCATCCGCTTAAGGTGATGAAAGAGACTTCAAAGGATGGTAAAACGTTTGTTTTATTTGGTGAAGATAAATGGAATCTCGTTACGGTCGGTCCCTACGAAGGCTATGTGATGAGTGATTATTTAAGCGACAAAAAAAATGAATGTTTTGAAGAAGAGTATTCCAAATTTTTTGATGGGTTGAATTTAGATATCAACGACCTCTATTATTGGGCGCGGCTTTATGATCAATATGCCCAAGGGAAGTCAAAGGTTCGACAATGATAACAGCAAAGTTTTTTCTGACGATTGGCCTCTTACTTCTTTTTGCCGGGACGCTGATGGCCTCCGATCTTGAATTGCCAAAAGAAGAAAAAAAAGAGGAAGCTAAAGACCTTTTAGATTTTTCTTCCATTAAAGATATCATCAAAAAAGATGGTCTGGAAGGCGAGCTTAAAAAGAAACAAGATGAAAAAAGAAAGTACCTGGACGACAAAAAACTTAAAGAAATGAAGCGCTATAATGTTCCTAATCAGGATGTCTTTTGGAGCTTTTTTTCTGAACTATGGCTGGTTAAAAATGCAACGACCCTTAAGTGGGATGTTCACAAGCCGGACTTTGAACTGGAGAAATCGTTTACTGCCTTCTTAGAAGGGCAGGGGCATTACGAAAAGAAAATCAAAATATTGTTGCTGGATTCCACTGAAATAACTCACGCCGCACTTCCTTCCAATACAGATGAAGTTATTTTGCTTCTCTCTCTTCCTTTTATCCGCACGCTGGATTTATCCAAAGTGGAAATTTCGCTTATTCTTTTTGAAGATTATATTCGTTTGAGAAAAGGATATTTTAAAAACTATATTCTTTCTAAAGAGCTTGAAAGCTACCTGGGATCAAATTTTAGCGGCAAAGCCTTTGATAAAAAATTAATTGATGCTCATTTGAAAAAATACAACCAAGTCCTCTTTGAAAAGGGATTTAGTTTTCAAGAGCAGTTTGAAACAACTAAAGAAGTTGATGTCCTTTTAAAAAGCGATCTCAAGATCTGGAATACTTATTTAGCGATGCTGGAAAAAATCGATAATCTGACCAAGACCAATACGCTTTATAAGAAATATAGTCAGATTTATCCTTCTCCTGAGTTGCAACTTAGTTGGCTTAAGCCGAAAGGGCCAATACTCTAATGGGTATACGTTCACGACTCGCACAAACTACGGAATTTTTTGATTCGCCTCTCGGGTGTCAGATCAAGTATTACGCCCTTTTTTATTTTGTCTTGTGGAGTGTGCATCTCATTCTTATTTCTTTGGTTTCCTATTTTCACTTGCTGCTCAATCATAACATCAGGACCATTGGCGACTGGATCGGAGACCGGGGCTGGACGCTGATCATTATTTCCAAAGTTCTGATTTTTTATTTAGCTTTGCAGTTCATTCGTTTGAAGAGCACCAAAATCAATCTGGTAAGGAGCTACTTTCGAAACAGTATAAAAATACCGCGGAAGGAAGTGGTCGCGGCGTTATTTTTTCTGCTGATTGGTCTGATGGGCCTGGGTAAAGTTAATTTTAACCAGACACTCATTTTCGAAGTGGATCGGATGATTCTCTCCATCTTGGGCACCTTTATTTTTTTCAGCGTCGATTATGTGCTGCTGATTATTTTGGAAATTTTCTTTCCGCTTAAGCGACCAGTTGAAAAAAGGCAAAAGCTTTTCCTTTTTCCTCTGCTTTTTTATTATTTCAGTTACGCCACTTTTATTTACGAGCAGACCATCACCTTCAAACTTTATGCTTTTTTCTTTTTACTCTTATATGTCGGAGAGTGGAGAAGACGCAATTGGACAGTGCCTTTACTTTTTTTGGTAGCCTTTCTCATTCCGTGTTACGCCCTTTTTGGAATGGACCCCGTCTGGGGCAATAGTTATTCATTTTTCAAAATGAATAATAAGATTTCGAGTTTTTTAATTTTCATTTTGGTTTCATTTGCGATTGGTTATCTCAATCGTATTCAAAGAGCTAATCCTGAGTATATTTATCGGGAATAGCTTCTCGTTTCGATTTAACTTAAAAATCCGTAAAAGATTGTCTATGATAGTGGAAGTTAAATAATATTTTTAATCTTAGCTTATTGGCCAGGGAGTTTTACGTGCAATCTTCTGATTTAGATATATTGAAAATCATTTTACATTCGGGCTTCGTCGTTAAAATCGTTTTGGCGTTGCTCATTGCCTGTTCTGTTTTTTCCTGGGCGATCATTTTAAAAAAGCGCCGGCTCTTTAAAGAAGTGGAAGAAAATAATGTACGCTTCTATGAAATTTATAAGTCTTCTGAAAATTTAAAAGATATTTTGCTTAAAAGTGAAATGCTTCCCTTCTCGCCCTACAAGGCCCTCTTTACTAACGGTTATAGCGAGCTGGTAAAAATTAGAGATGCCTATTCAGGTCAGCATAAAAGCGGTCTGGCTTTTCACTTTCAAAATTTTGGAATGGGAATCCTGGAGCGCGGATTAAAAAAAGGCGTTAATGAAACCAATGCCGAGCTGGGGGGAATGCTCTCCACGCTTGCCTCGATTGGTTCAGTCGCTCCTTTTATCGGATTGTTCGGTACAGTCTGGGGGATTATCAATGCTTTTTCCGGTCTGGCCACAGGAGGAGGATCAATTGATGCCGTCGCTCCTGGGATTGCCGAGGCCTTAGTGGCAACTGCCGTGGGTCTGGCCGCCGCTATTCCAGCGGTCTGGTTTTTTAACCATTTCAACAATCAAAACGACAAAGTGAATTCAGAGATGGAGTCATTTGGGCAGGATTTTTTGAATGTCGTTGAACGTTCGATAGTGGAGTAAGGAATATATGGCATTTAGCACAGGAAAAAAGAAAGGAGCAATCTCAGACATTAACGTCACCCCTTTGGTAGACGTTATGCTCGTTCTTCTCATTATCTTTATGGTGACTGCACCCTTGATGTTGAACGGAATAAAACTGGATCTTCCTAAAACAAAGGAAGTGAATCCTATTAATTTGAATGCAACTCAAGTCATTCTTTCATTCAGTAAAAATGAAGATTATTTCCTTGGCAAAGATAAAATGCTGGCGAATGAATTGATTCCTGAAATTCAAAAACAATTTAAGGCCAATAAGACTCAAACCCTTTTCCTTCGCGCCGATTTTAATTTGCCGTACGGCAAAGTGGCAAGGCTGATGTCTTTTTTAAAACGCGGTGGGGTCAATCAGATTTCACTGGTAACTATGACGGAAGATAAAAATTAAGTGAAGATTGACCCAAATACCTTTTTTACGGGCAAAAAATTTCCGTTTTATCTGCGGCGCTCGAGCTACGTCCATCTTACCCTCTTTTTGCTGACGCTGGTGGGAGGAAAAATTGTTGTTCAACAACAACAGAAACTTCGCGATGCCAATCTCGAACTCATCCAGGCATCGGTCAGGGTGGATATGGTCGCCATGCCCAAATATACCTTGAATGAATTAAAAAATCTTTCAAGTGGGGTGGAGGAAGCGAAAAAAGAAGAGGCCACTCCCGCTCCAGAAGAAGTAAAGCCCGCCGAGCCCGTCAAAACGATTGAACCTGAGAAAGTTGAACCTAAAGCCGTGGCCGAAGATAGCGGCCCAAGCTTTGAAGAGGCCAACAAACAAAAGCGCCAGAATTTCTTAAGCAAACTTAAGGAAATTGGAAGCAAAAAAATAAAGAGCGAAGGAAACCAAAAAGCTGAAAAAGGTCTTTACGGTGAAAAAGCGACTGACTTGAAACAGTTGGTGCTGGCCGGAAATAGGCTTAATAAAGGAACGGCGATGTATGGAGACGGAAGTGCCGGCGACATGACTGCTTTTCAGGCCTATGCTTCCAGACTTCCCGATCTGGTTCGTCCGCACTGGAGACTGCCAAGCTTTTTGATGGATAAAAAATTAAAGGCGCGGGTTCGCGTCTGGCTTGCCACTAATGGCGAAGTGACTCGGGCCGAAGTTTACCAGTCCAGTGGTGACACCGAGTACGATCAGCGCGCAGTTGAAGCAGTAAAGGCAACTTCTCCCTTTCCAAGACTTTCAGAAGAGTTTGGTAAGCGGGGTTTAAATGGCGATATACTTTTAGGTTTTCCTTTATAAGGGCCTAGTTGAGGAATTTTATGAAAAAAATATTTTTGATTTTAGCACTTTTAGTTTCTGCTCTAAGTCTCCGGGCGGAAGACAATCTGACGGTGGTCGCAGTGGGAGAGGCAACGCTTGAAAAAGATAAGATGGTTATTCAAGATCCCTATATTCAGGGGGCAGTTACCTCCGGACAAAAAAATGCAGCGATAGATCTGGTTAAATTGTTGAGAAACGATTTCAGCTTTTATCAAAAGAAATTTTTTCTGGTTGAAGCAGCTCCCAATAATACCAACTACCGTCCGCCTACCAATTATGACTATTGGGGGGCAAAGAGCGTGCGCTTCCTGGGAACAGTGAACGCCTCCTCTAGCGGAGAGAATCTAAAAATCAATGTCGCCTTTGAAGACATTAAAAATCGCAAACAGATTTTCAACGCTACAATCACTACTAATATTGGCAATTTGAGAAAAAATGGCCACGAGCTCGCTAACGGTGTCTACAAGCAGATCGTTGGAAAAGATTCGATCTTTAAATCAAAAGTTATTTTTGTCTCTGATCGAAATACACGCGGATCAAGAACGATTAAAGAAGTCTATATGATGGATTTCGACGGAAAAGGCGTTACTCAGATCACCAGTCACGGAGGACTTGCTATTTCTCCATCCATGTCAGACGACGGACGCTACCTGGTTTACTCACTGATTTCAAATGCCGCCGGCAAACGCAATAACAATTTATACTTAATGGACTTAAGAACCAAAGAATCACACATCATCTCTAATCGAGAAGGGATTAATTCGGGTGCCATTTTTCTTCCCGGCGGCAAAAGTATTGCTCTGACTTTGACCGTTTCAGGAAATGCTGAACTTTATGAAATGAACCTCGAGAGCAAGAGCTTAAGAAAGATCACTAATCATTTTTCTTCTGATGTCGATCCTTCCGTTACTTATGATGGAAAGCTGATGACTTTTCTTTCTGATCGGGCCGGAAAGGCGATGATTTATACTATGGATCCCAATGGGGAAGAGCGAAATGTTAAACGCATCAGCTTTGTGGGCCAGTTTAACGCCACTCCACGCTTTAGTCCGGATGGCAAAGAGATCGTCTTTTCTTCTTGGTTGGATAACTCGTTTGACCTCTTTAGAATCGGCTCGGATGGTTCAGGTCTCTCGCGCCTGACTAAGGATTTTGGCTCCAACGAAGACCCGAGTTACTCCAATGACGGTGAGTTTATCGCCTTTACCAGCCAACGAGTCATTTCCCGAGTGAAGGCCGATCAAAATATCTACATAATGGACCGGGATGGGGGAATTTTAGGGGCAATCACTCAAGGTTTTGGGAATTGTATAAGTCCTAGATGGTATAACTTCTAGAAATCACGAAGAATGCGCCTTTTTTTTAGTCAACCGAGTATTTTAGTCTTGTAAAATATTCAGACGCACTGTATTATTTACTGAGTAACGCAACGCAAATTACTTAATTAAATCGTCCAGGAGTTATACAATGACAACATCAGCGACTAACCAAAAAGCAGCACTGGCCACTCTTTCTTCGGTTCTTTTTTTAAGTCTAGATGAGTCTCACTTTTTTAACTCAATCAACAAGTTCTTTATGGACCATATGAACGCTCAGAAGGTTCAAGCTTATAAGCTTCTAGATAATGGTACAGCTCAACTTATGTCAGAAAATGGTGTAAGCGCTCTAGGTTCTCTGGTCCTTGAAAAAGGGGTTGGAGCTGCTGGATATATCGCCCGCACTAAAAAAGGATACTTTTCAAATACAGTAGAAAGAGACCCGGTTTTTTCTCGCGAAGCTGCTTTGGGAGTTAAAGCTGAACTTTGTCTTCCGATCTCAGTTGATGGTGTGGTTATTGGTTCAATTCACTGTCAAATGAACGACGCTTCTAGAGAATTCTCTAGAGAAGATATGACTTTGGGGATGTCGATTATTAACGAAATCAAAGCTCCAATTCAAAACATGAAAATGTACCTGGCTTCAAAGCACTTGAATGAAGCTCTTCTTAGAACAATTGAACTAAAAGAAAAAGAACTTCAAGAATCTCGTTCAGGTTTAAAACTACAAGATACTTTTAGAATTATTGAAAAAGAAATCATTGGTAGATCTCCGGCCATGAAAGACCTTTTGGCCCTAGTGGATAGAGTTTGTGATAAAGACATTTCTGCTTTTATCATGGGAGAAGCTGCTACAGGTAAAGAAATGATCGCTCGCAGAATTCACTGCAGAAGCCACAGACGTGATAGAGCTTTCGTTGCAATCGACTGTTCTACAATGAATGAAAAACAACTTGATATCGAAATCTTCGGTGATGACTCGCACATGGGTATGCTTGAAGTAGCTAACTTTGGAACTCTTTTCATCAATTCAACTGAAGCGATGCCAATGAATATCCAAAACAAGCTTATGCAATATATTACTTCAAAAATGGGTATCAAAGCAGGAAGCCAGTCATTCTTTAAGTCTGACGTAAGAATCATTTCAGCTTCAACTAAAGACCTGATGGACCAGGTTCGTGGTAACCTTTTCAGAGAAGATCTGTACTTTGCTCTAAGCACTGTTGTCCTAAAAGCTCCAGCGTTAAGAGAAAGAAAAGAAGATATCGAAGTATTAGCTAACTTTTTCTTGAACCAAAATAAGGCGAAAGATGCTCAAAAGTCTTTTTCTCCATCAGCAATCAAAGCATTGTCTGAATACAACTGGTCAGGAAACGTAAGAGAACTTCAAAACGTAGTAGAAAGAGCTTTTATCCTGGCCGAAGGTGCAACGATTGAAAAACTTCACCTTGACCAAAATATCCAGAACGCAGAAGTTTTACCGGTAGTTGAAAAAACTGTTCAAGTAAAATCGGTAGAATTTGTTCACGTGACGCTTGAAGAGTTAGAAAAAGGTCACATCATGAGTACACTTGAAAACCTTGCTGGAAACAAGACAAAAACAGCTAAAGTTCTTGGAATCACAGTTAAGACTCTATACAACAAACTTCACTCTTACGGAGTTGAGTTTGATAAGGAAGCTTAAGGAACTCTAGAACTGTTAAAACCTTGTATTTTAAGAGCTAAAAACGTATTATAAAAAACTATCTGGAGGATACCTATGTCGAATATAGAAACAGAAACAGTTGTAGAGAGCCCGAAAACTCCGAGAAACTTTAGAACTGCCATTGATATTGAAAACTTTTACCGCTTCGTAAATGATAACGATCTAAGAAAAGAAGCGAAAATCATGCTTGAAATGATTCAGGCCAAAGTTATGGCCTCTGTTAAAAAGAAAAAGAAAGAAGCAAAAGCAGCAAGCAAAAAAAATCTACATTAATTAATAATAGCAAAGGCCCACTCACTGATGAGTGGGCCTTTCTTTTTTATTCCCAGGATCGCGAACATGGAAGTCGCAACTTTACCTACCCAAAAAAATCACGTTATTTATGATCCGATTTATGGATTTGTAAAACTCAATGCCATTGAATGGGAAATAGTCTCTTCACCTTTTTATCAGCGTCTTCGCTGGATCAAGCAATTGGGATTTTCTTGTTATGTTTTTCCGGGGGCAGAGCATTCGCGCTTTCATCACTCCATTGGGGTTATGTATAATGCTCATAAAATTTTAGAATCCTGTGGCCGCGCGGTTAGCGAAAAAGAATTAATGGATTCTAATTGTCAGACGGCCGAAGCGATTTATCACAAAAGCTTAAGGCTGGCGGCCTTGATGCACGACCTGGGCACCTTTCTTTTTTCCCACACCACGGAAGGCGCTTATATTGAATACGGCGAAACCACTCACTCAAAAGGTGGAAAAGGATTGCCTGATGATCATGAAAACTTGGGTGCCTACATTATTAAAAATACCGACTACGAAGGCGGGATTACCTACGTCCTGAAAAAGTACGGCATTAGTCCGCAACGTATCTCTGATTTGGTGAAGGGGGTGGATGAATCTATTCTCGCCAATCAAATTCTTCATTCAGAGGTTGATTGCGATCGCATGGATTATCTGCTGCGAGACGCTCATTACACTGGCTTAAAATATGGTTCTTACGATCGTGATTATTTGCTTTATCACTTTCAAGTAAAGCGGATTGATAACCATGATATCTTAACCATTCGTCACAACGCTCTTCATTGTGTGGAAGATTTTTTAACCTCCAGATTCGCCTGGTACTCACAAGTGGTCAGGTCGCCTCGGGGCGCCAAGTTCGATGCCATTGCCGAAACCATTTGTTACTATTTTTTAGAGAAGGGCTATCTCTATCGCTACAGCGAACTCTTGGACATGATTGCCAACGATCCCATGAAATTTTATGGATTCAACGATACTTACTTTATGGGTCTGGTTCATAAGCACTATATGAACGGTGATCTCGACAAAAATCCAAAGATCAAAGACATGGCAAAAACCATTTTATTGGCCACGGGTGGAAAGGCCATTCGCTGTGAGGAATTCAAGTCGCGACTGCTGTCGCAGGATGATCCCCAGGCCTTGGAAAAATACTCAAAACGCGCGACTCAAAAGGCCCAGGAAATAGAGGAATTCTTGAAAAAGAAGGGCGGACCAGCGGATTGGATGATCTACGATATTCCCAAAAAGGCCATTATGTTCGTCAAGTCTCCCAAGAATGTGGCGAAAAACTCCTCTGCGCAGTTGGCTAATGTCCTGCTGGACCGCGATTCTGTAAAAATTTCAATGGAAAATGGGGAGGTCAAACTGCTGGCCGAAGTCGAAAATTCGCTGATCTCTAAACTATTTAATAGTAATAACTTCATTCCCAACGTGTATTGCTCTACTTCCGCCTACGAACTCCTGCTGTCTGAAGGTGTTATCGAAGGAAGTTTCAGCTAGGGGCGGATTAATGCCTGAATAAAATTCTCAGGTAGAGAGAAACCCTACCTAAAAATCAAAATTTAAGTTAAAATTTGAGGGTGGGGAAGACCCCCGAATAGATCAGGATGATCTAGGGAAGAGACTTTGGAGATATAGTCATTATGTTTAAGCAAAGTGGTACACAGAATAATAAAACGACTCGCGGCCCAAACGGACCGACGGGACCCATTTTTTATTGCGAAGACGTCTCCGTTCAATTCGATGAGATTCGCGCTCTTAAAAATATTCAACTGACTATTGAACGTGGCGAAATTGTTTTTGTGACCGGAGCTTCGGGCGCAGGCAAGACCACACTGCTAAAATTATTATCAGGCATTACCGAACCAACAAGTGGTAAAATCATTCGCCCTAATTTTTTTACGGGCAACAATAAAAAAAATCTCTACGTTTCAAACGTCTTTCAAGATTTGCGCTTGATGGGCAAATACACTTGCGAAGAAAATTTAATGTTTGCTTACGATTCTGCTCTCTATAATTCCAAAAATGAATTCATTCAAGACATGCACGAACTTTGCAGGATTTTAGGAATCAAAGATCGTCTTGGACTAAAAATAAATCAGGCCAATGGTGGCCTTCAGCAAAAAGTGGCAATCGTTCGTTCACTGCTAACTAGACCTGACGTTTTAATCGCAGACGAACCGACAAGTTCGCTTGATACCGATAACGCCAGACGTTTGTTTGATGTCTTTAATCTCTACAACGCCAAACGTGGTTTGACGGTTGTGTGGGCCACACATAATAAGGAACTCATTAAGAGTTTCACTGGCCGAATTATTCATTTAGACAACGGACGTTTAGTGTATTCGGGGCATGCATGTTTTATCTAATTCAATTTTTTAAAATTCTTTTTAAGTCACCCCTAAGAGGATTTTTTCTTTTTCTCTTTTCGGTGCTTCTCGTTTTTTCCATCGGACAAAAAACTTTTCTAGAAGACCAGTTTTTAAAGATGATTCCGGAGAACAAAGCGGGATCTTATTTTTATGCATTAATCGCTTCCACTGAGTCTTACCAGAACGTCGCCCGTCAAATGGCGGTACTCCCTGGTGTGCACAAAGTAGAAGTTCTTTCAGAAAATCAAATCAAAGACGAAGTTAAGGGGATCCTTGGAGCACTTCAGGTTGACCTGACCCAAACGACTTTGGATTTAAATTATGCCGGCCTAAAAGTTATTTACGCCAAAGACCTGAAGCCTCGCGCCCAGGAATTGGTTCGGGATTACCTTACTCACTTGGTGGGTGAAGGAAATATCACTTTGGGTGCCATCAAGGTTAATGATCAGACCCTGGATAAACGGAATCATTTTATCGGCGCGATCAAATCCTGGGGCTATTCACTTTATTTATTCATTATCTTTCTTTTCTGGATGATTTCTCTTCTTTCGATCAGAGTTAAAATCGCAGAAGCTTCATACTTGCTGGAAAGCTACCAAAGAAAAAGAAAAGTGGGCGTGAAGATGGCGACTTTCGGCTTGAGTCTGATTTTTGCCATTTCTGTCGGAAGCACTTTTATTTTGGGAATGCCGCAAGTCTTAAACCTGACAGTGGCCCTCATGATTTTTGTCATTGGTATTCTTCTTCATAGCAAAAAATATCAGTGGGAGAATCATTAATATTTCCATGAAAAAACAAATTGTAATCTTTTTAAGTCTATTTCCCTTGATGCTTTCCGCGGCGGTTGAAAGTAGCGAGAAGATTAATGTTTTTGAAATGAAGAGAAAACTGATTCAACAAAATAAAATGATTCAGGACATGAACAAAGAAGTCGGGCATGTGGAAATGAGTCTGGGTATCCAGAACAAGAAATATCTTAAACTGGCCGAGGAACGAGCGAAGATTGAAGAGACCTTAAGCACCGCCCGAAAAAATGCCGACCTTGATAATCAAAATCTTAAAAAAAACTATAACGAAACAAAACAAATTCTGATGGGAGTTCTTCTCAATAAGCTGGAGAAGGCCGAAAGTTCATCTGATTTATTGTCTCGAAAAATTTTAGTAGAAAATCTTCAACGAAGACTTAGTGATCTCGACGGAATGATGAAAACCAATAAAGTTGTCCAGGAAGATGTGGACCGACTTTATCTGCGCCTTGAAGATTCGATGAGTACTGAAAAAGAACTGGTTTCATTAATGAATGAGCTGGAAATTAGAAAAAAAGAACTGCACGCTAACCTGGAAGTTGAAAACCAGAAAAAATTAGAGGCGCAGTCACGCTTTGATGAAACCAAAAATATGAAAGCGATGGAGAGGATTTCTCTTCAGAAAAATCAATTAAGAGAAAAACTTCAGCCGGTTCAGATCACGGAAGAAATTAGAATTCCTTCTCAGCCAGTTGCGGGTGGAGTTCAGCTTGCCGGTGGTGATTTTTTACCTCCCATTGGCCAGCACCAGGGAATTGACTATGCCAAAAAAGGGGTAACCTTTAACTTCCAGGGCAAAAACGAAGTGCACGCTCCTAAAGGTGGAAAAGTCGTTTATACGGGAAGTCTGGCCAGTTACGGAAATGTTTTAATGATCGATCACGGCAATGACACTCGAACTGTTCTTTTGGGACAATTTGATTACAGCGTGAAAAATGGCGACCGGATAGAGGCCAGCCAGATCGTTGGTTACACCAATCCAAAGAACCAGAATGGTCTGGGCGATGGAAAAATTTACTTTGAAGTGAGAAAAAATAATTTAGCACAAAATACATATTTGCTTTTAGATAAAAAAACGCTCGCGCGTAAACTCTAAGTCGCAACTAGAATTCTAAGGAAGGAGTGAATTCATGAAAAGAGAACTTTTGAGTCTCTTGACCCTCGCATTATTGGCCCAACCGCTATCGTTTGTTTCAGCGGCCGAACCAAAAGTGGAAGATACCAAAAAATCACGATACGAAAAATTAGAGCTTTTTAATAAAATTCTGTATCTGATCGAATCCCAATATTACCGCGAAGTAGACACCGAAAAATTAGTGGAAGGCGCGCTGAATGGCATGATGAACACTCTTGATCCTCACTCTGCCTTTCTGGATAAAGAAATTTTCGCCAAGATGCAAGAAGAGACCTCTGGAGAGTTTGGAGGGCTGGGGATTGAAGTCACCCAAAAAGACGGCCTGTTGGTGATCATCACTCCGATAGAAGATTCTCCCGCCTATAAGGCCGGGATTAAGCCAGGAGATAAGATCGTTGAGATTAACCATGAATCAATGATCGGTGTCTCGCTGGAGCAGGCAATTGATCGCTTGAGAGGAAAGACAAAAACAAAAATCATCCTGGGCATTGCTCGCGAAGGTGTCGATGGGGTAAAGAATTTTGAATTAACCAGAGAGATTGTTTATCTCAAGCCGGTTAAATTCGACCTGATCCATGATAATTATGGCTATATTCGTTTGACTCAATTTCAGAAAAAATCTGCTGAATATATCTCAGATGCCATTGTTAAAATGAAATCGCAAATTACAAACAAGCTAGGCTTAAAAGGCATCATTCTCGACTTCAGATCAAATCCGGGAGGATTATTGGATGAAGCCGTCGATGTCTCTTCGATCTTCCTAAAAGATGGAATCGTCGTCTCTACCGAAGGCCGTGACCCAAAAAATAAAGAAATCAGATACGTCAAAAAATCAGGGCACAAAGAGCTGGATGTACCATTGATTGTTTTAATTAACGGCTCAACGGCGTCGGCTTCTGAAATTGTGGCCGGTGCTCTTCAAGATGCAAAGCGCGCTATCGTCATGGGGACCCAGTCTTTCGGTAAAGGCTCAGTCCAATCAGTTGCTAAAATTGATGAAAGTATCGGGGTTAAACTTACCATTGCTCAATATATGACTCCCAGTGGAAGAAAAATTCAGGCAGTGGGAATTAATCCAGATGTGGTGATTGATGAATTAGAAGCAGACTTTGTTGAGAGCAATAAAAAAGAATCAACTTTTATCCGCGAAAAAGATTTGAAAAATCACTTAACTGCCACGATTGAATCTCAGGACGAAAAAAAGGCGAGAGAAGAGACGGAACTGAAAGAGAGAATTGAAAGAACTGAGCGTTATAGACAGTCACGGGAAAAGAAGAAAAAAATTAAAGTTGCCAAAGATGTCGCAGATACTGAAGATGAGGATAATAGAAAAATTAATCCTAAAGAAGACTATCAGGTTAATCAGGCGATCAATTATTTAAAAAATATTGGATTGATCAAAAGTTTAAAATTTTAATTATGCTCGGGATGAAGAACAAGCGATATGTGTGAATGAATCTTGAAATAAAAAATGTTTCTCAGGTCATTGGAGAAATAAAACAATTGCTGGAAACTGAGTTTAGCAGTGTTTCAATTCAGGGAGAAGTTACCAACCTTTCGCTTTCTTCATCAGGTCACTGGTATTTTACGCTTTCAGATAAAGACGCCTCCATGAGTGCCGCTTTGTTCAAAATGGACGCTCTTCGAAACCCCTTGATCAAAAACATGAAAGATGGCGATAAAATAGTTGTGGTGGGGGATATCAATGTCTATCCCAAACGCGGAACTTTTCAGATTATCGTAAAAAAAATTGTTCCAATCGGAATCGGTGATTTAAAAGAGCAATTTGAAAAACTCAAGCGACGCCTCGCCAGTGAAGGTCTTTTTGACCTCGATAAAAAAAAGGCGATCCCTCCTCTGCCTAAAAGAGTCGCAATTATTACCGCCCAAAGAGGGGCGGCGCTTCAGGATTTCATCAACATCTATAAACGACGCTCGATATGGATGGACTTACTGGTGGTCCCCGCTGTGGTTCAAGGGGATGATGCCCCGAGATCAATCCGGGCCGCTCTTCATAATATAATTAAATTCTCGATGGAAGCTCCTCCCGAAAAAAAGATTGATATAATCGTTGTGGCCCGAGGGGGGGGATCGCTGGAAGACCTGTGGGCCTTTAATGATGAAGGGCTGGCGTGGGATTTGTTTAACTGCCCGATTCCAACCATCAGTGCGGTTGGGCACGAAGTGGATTTTTCTATTTCTGACTTTGTTTGCGACCTAAGGGCAGAGACCCCGTCAGCTGCGGCCGAAGTCATTACCCATCAGCAGACCCAGATCCTAGAAAAAATGCACACTCTCAAAAGACGACTGTTGGGCGTGATTGAAATAAAAATGAGCCGTATCCAAAACCGTCTAAGATACGCTCATCCCCACGCTGTTTTAAATATTATCCTGGGCGTCTTTAACAATTACCAAAAACGGCTAAGTCGTTGCCATATTCACAAAAGGCTAAATGAGCTGACTCATATTCACGATTTTTACCAACGGCTGGATGAAAGTGTGGAACAAATGGGAAGGCTTTTAAAAGAAAGGCTAAAGGGGCTTCATCATCGCCTGGATGCCTCTCATGGGATGCTCAAGGTGCTCAACCCCCAAAATGTATTGGAACGTGGATATGGTTACGTCGAAACGCTGGAGGGGGCGGTGGTGACCAGCGCTGTGGAATTGGATAACCAGGTTCCTGGGACTCAATTGAATTTACATTTTCATGATGGTAAAAGAAAGATTCAGAAACTTTAAAAGCTTGGATCCTTGTGAAAAATAAATTAAAAACAAAACTCAATTTCATCATCGATCCAAAATTGATTCAGGAAGAAAGAACCGAGTTTTTATTTCGAGCGCTACAGGAAGAAAAAATCAAACATTCGATAGATGTTAAAGAAAGCGATCCTGCTTTAGTCATTATTTTTTCTCATAAAAAAAGTTTGCGAAATTTTTCAAAATATAAGAATCGCCTGTTAGTCCTAGATTCCAATGAAAACTATGAAGGGGCGCCGGTTGAAAAAATTAATTTTAATTCCCAAGAAGATATTGCGGAGTTTTTAGAAAAAATTCTTATTATCGAAAAACGCACAGTTCTCCAGAATAAAATTAAAACAGGGGAGCGCATTTATGAAAAAATTAAAATTGAAAATCACAAGCATCCGATTGATGCACTCAATCTGTCTTTAGATCAGCAAAGGGATCTGGAAAGTCTCCTGGAGTTGGAGGTGGTCCTGCTGCGCGAGGATCAATTGAGCAATTGGAATGTGCATTTTAAGGCGTTTGCCAAAAAGCACGGCCAGCTTCAGCACATGGCCTTACTTTCAGGAAATGAATTGCTGGAAGAAGATGTCGCTCAAGATGAAGCGGCACTTATTTTTAATTTACCATTCAATGATTTATTTCTAATTCTCAAGTTTAAAACATCCGAGGTTATGGATCATTCCCAAAACATTGAATTGATCATTACCATGATTCTTAGAACAATCCAGATTCAGGATCAGCAGCTGATTAAGAGCGATGGGGAAATTGATTTTTGGAAGAAAATCTTTTCCAAGATTCCTTATCCGATGGCGGTTATTTCTAATCTGGGAGACTTGCTGGTTTATAATGAATCGTTTGCCAAAATTGGAATTCTTCCCAAAGAATGTCTGCGTTTCAAAGATCAGGAACGCCTGGAAATTTTTCAACAATATTATAAAGTGCGAAGAATTGAATTCCCTATTAACTTAATGAATGTTTCCTATTTTGTTTTTTATACCTCGGAAGAAAGAGAAAAATCAGAGAATAGTAAAACAACTTCTAGTACAGAATCGATGAAAGGTGGGGTGGACGAGTTGGGGATTATTTCAAGTTCCATCGCCCATGAACTCAATAATCCTCTGGCCGGTATCTTAGCGGCCCTTTCGCTTTTATCGCTTGAAGACGATTGGCTGGAAGATGAGCTCAATGATCTGGACGATATGAGAAATGGCGCGAAGAGATGTAAAGAGCTGGTCGAAATCTTTTTAGGCTTTTCAAAGTTTTCACTGGCGGTGGCCCAGACCCCATCGATTAAAGACTCAGTTGATCAGGCCATTAATTTATTGCGATTTCGAATGATCGAATCCAATCTTCGCCTGGAGATGAAATACACCCCAACCCTTGAGAGATTCTCGCATCAAATAAATGCTTCAATCATGTCGATGATTTTTTACCTAATATTTAATGAATTGATGACCGCCTTTGCCCACGAGCGTCTGATTACCCAGACTCATATTGCGGTGATGAGTGGAGAAGTTCTGGAGTTTTCCAATCAAATTGTGATGACGCTCGATTACGATTTCGAATATGAAGAAAAGATCGCCCAAGCTAAGCTAATTCAGCATCTGCTTCTGTTTGAAAAATTAGAAATTAATTTTCTTCGAAAAGAAATACGACTAATTTATCGCTCTTAAGCCAGAGCGAGCCCTGCGTTTATAAATATTGCTGTGGAAAATGAAATTCATTCGGATTACCGGCCACAAATGATTCCAGTGATTCTTTAATGTCAGCATTGACGATCTTTTGCGGACTCTTATGGATTAATAAATAGCCTGAAGTGTTTTGTAGATAGACGGCTAAAAAATTATGCATCAGATTCGCCAGGTGATCTTTTTTCAATTTCCCCTGGATCATTCTTGAACTTTTCGAATTGATATATTGAACCAGTTTATTTTGATGAGTGGGGTACCTGAACACCAATTCTGTTTTATGGTGTAAGGAATTCAGTGGGTAAATGACATATTGCTCGGGGATCAAGTGATTCATCACTACAAAGTCGTGATTGAATTCGATGGGTTTGGCCATGTTGACCTCGGCGAATTGAATCTTGTGAAATTCGCAAAGTTTTTGAATGGTCTCCAGTTGCAATGCTTCGCTGATCTTGGAGTAGTAAGTCGACATTTCAATCAGACCCTGAAAAAAGGGACCGATCATCTTGATCGTTAAGATCTCGTAGGGGGTTTTTTTGATTTTCTCAACAATATATTTAGTTTCGATTGGGGTGGAAAGCGAAGGAAAGGAAAAGAGGACTACGCCCTCATGACCCTTGAGCGTGATGAGCATAGGGGTTTTGAGCGATTCAACCTGGGCAATGATTTCGGCCAGCGGAGTATCCTTTTTATAGTGAATGCGATCCAGTTCGAATTTATTCTTTGGGTAATAAAGACTGTTCACCTTGTGAATTTTTTTATGAATGAAAATGGTAAGATATTTAAGCAGCAGCTCGGCCGAAGCTAAAGCATCATCCAAAGCGCGATGGGCCTTTTGATGTTGGAGATTGAAAATCTTACTCATGTAATTCAGGTTGGAACTTAATAAATTAGGAATCATGTACTTGGTCATTAGATTGGTACAAATCGATTTATTTTTTATTTCCTCGCGGCCAAGCCGGCGCAGGACAGAGTTAAAAAAGGGAACGTCAAAGGAGGTGTTATGAGCGACCAGTATCGAATCTCCCATAAACTCTAAAATTTCATCAATCACTTCTTCAATCAAGGGAGCATTGTCGACATCGGATTCCTTGATGCTGGTTAGCTTTTGAATAAAGTCGGGAATGTGCATTTCGGGTTTAATCAGAAAACTTTTTTGAGCGACAATTTTTAAATTTTCAACTCTCACCAGTCCGATTTCGATAATTTTATCGCTCTGATGATTTCCACCAGTGGTTTCAAGATCGAAAACGCAAAAAGATAATTCATTGAGAAGTTGGGAGCTATTCGTAGTCATTGATGATCCTAGTCGAACATTCGTTCGATTATGTTTAGAGTCCAGTCTACTCTTTTAAAAAAGGTGGATCAAGAAGAAAAATCGGCCACTAGAAGTGGCCGAAGTTAGGAAAATTCTTTTATTACTTGGCCTTAACACCGCTAGAAATTTGACGGTACTCTGGCACACCTGTCATGGTACATCCTGCCTGGTCCAGCGATTTCGCAATTGATTCGGCCGGCAGGGTCACGTGTTGGATTACTCTTGCCACATGTCTTTGAACAATACAGCTCTTAAACCAGCGTTGGGTTACTTTATCTCCGTCCTGATCTTTGAAAACAACATTGTCCGTTCCTTTTTTGTATTTTCCACCCCAGTGAAGAGCTTCAATTAAATCAAGTGGGGTCATTGCGGGAAAATTATTATCTTTAACTTGGTAATATGAACCAACTAATTTAGCCTGAACCGGACCGGCATTATACATGGCAACGGCCATCAACCATCCAGTGTGCAATGGATAGAATTTTGAGGAATAAGCATTTTTGCATACTCTTGGAAATGTTTTGGCTTCAGCATAAATTTCCGTCTTTTTTAAATTTTCCGGTACAAAACGATCGAATAGGTGGCGAAGATTCTGCGCTTTAAAATTAATTGAAAGCGAGATGTTTTGGCAGTTGTTTACAAATGAGCTAACGGCTTGAAAGCGTTTTGCCTGAAGAATATTGTTGGCCGAAGTGAAACTACCTTCGACTTGTTCTGATGATATTTCTTTAAAGTCTTCTGCAGTTAATTGATAGCTTGGACGAGAGCCAAGATTTTTTAAGGCGATATCATAAAATGATTTAACAATGTTGGTTGGAAGGGTGGTCTCGTCACAGCTGATATCTGCCGGCCATCCGTACTGAGATTTTTCTTCAGCTGTCAGGCGCTTCATCCCGAGACACCATTCTTGAATGTTGAGTTGAGACATACCACAAGAATAATTTCCACCATCGGGAGAAATTCCAAGAGAAGACATAAGAGATTCTTGTTTCATTGCCCCGATTAAAACTTGAGGAGGAATTTCATATTTCAAACTAGCTGCTTGGATTGCTTCCAGTTTTTCTTTCACTTGTTTTCCGCCATTGACCACCATCCAGGCCGATTCGATCGTCGCACCTGTAAAGCTTCCGGCCTTTAGTTTCTCTCTTCTTAATACTTCCTGATTGCGGCACACTTTTAAATCTGCTGCTTTGTTGTTTCTCCAGTCGCGAATTTCTTCTTTTGTCGTTTCATCTGGATAGTCTGTGTAAGGATTCTCAACCCGACTAAAATCCGGGCAAGCCAAGCCCTGTGGCAGAATTTCTTCCGGACACATGACTGCGGGATTCTCCCATGAAATAGCGGCCATTAGCGGCGTGGCCTGGAAAGAGAGAGCAAGAGTCAAAAGAAAAATGTTTTTCATAAAAATGGCCCCTTAGTGGTTTTTAGCTGAACTTGGCTGGACCTTACAAAAGAAAAAACTGATCGAATAGAAAGTATGAAAATTATACACAAGCGGAATGCTCGGGCATTATTGCTTCTTTTTAGCTTTAGAATAGCTGTCCGATTGTCGATAAATCTCTGTTAACTCTTTAACGTGGGAGCTTCTATGCGCGTGGCCTATCCTTTAGTTTTTACTCTTTTTCTTTCTTCCTGTGCGGGCTACCAGGCCCAGGAACCGATACACCTCGCGGCCACTAAAACGATGAGCGAGAGAGAGCCCAGTTCTTCAGACGATGAAGAGAATTTAAAAATTGGCTTCGAGGCCATGATGAATTCAGAAAATCCAGAAAAAGAATTTGTCGATTACTTAAGCCGCTTAAAAAGTATCTTTGTAAGAGCGGAATCTAATCTGGCCGATTTTGACCAATCTCTCGATGAAGCAGTCGCCGCGGCCAATGGCAGCGGTATCTCTTTCGAGAGTTCTAAAACCTACAAAAAATTAATTGTCATGTGGGGATTAAAACACAGGTTGCAAGATAAAATTATCTTTCACTATTTAAAACTGACAGACATGTCATATGATAAGACTTTTCCTGCGGAAAAGAGAAAAATGGCCAAAAGAATTCTCCTTAAATTTAAAAAGAAGCTCGATTCCACAGATCCAATGGAAAAAATTACTTTTGATGAGCTTAAGCTAAGTATTGCCGCGGCCATAAAAGAGAGAAGAGGCCTGACCAGCAAGTCGGTTAATTCTGCAGATATGCCAGCTAATAATTTTAAAAACGATCAAGAGAAATTGTCAGTCTTAAGACAATACCGCGAAAAATTGCGTAAGATGGGAAAAGAAGAGCAGGCAAGCAATGATGAACTCAGCCAGACGATTGATCAGAGTTCCGAAAAGCTTCAGTTTGTTGATCAGGCCGGTCGCGAACCTCAAAGTCAATTAACCTTTTACCCTAGCACCGGAACCAATGGTAACGTCATGGGATTAGTCTTTCCTAAAAATGTTTGGGCACTTACTTTTGATGACGGACCTAACCCAACTCACACTCCTGAAATTGTGAAAAATCTTGAGGCCAATGGAGTCAAGGCAACCTTTTTCTGGCTCGCTGAAAATGTAGTTAAATACCAAAGTATAGTGGATCTGGTAAAAGAAAAGGGAATGGCCCTGGCCAATCATTCCTGGTCACATGCTCAACTTCCAAAATTGGATGCGGCGGGACTGCAAAAAGAAATCGTTAAATCAACCCAGGTTGAAGCAAAATCTTACGGTCAGGATGTAAAATTCTTCCGATGTCCATATGGTGCCGGAAACTCTGTTCCAAGAATCAGATCAATGATTGCAGACCTGGATATGATTCACGTCTTTTGGAACGTCGATACTCTGGATTGGCAGGATAAAGATCCTGATTCAATCCTGGCCCGAACAAAAAAACAAATGAAGGCCAGTGGGCGTGGGGTTGTGCTTTTTCATGATATTCATCGCCAGTCAGTTGTTGCCTCCAAAAAATTAGTTGAATGGACTAGTTCATTGAAAGGGACAGAAGACGAAATTCGCTGGGTGACCCTTCCCCAAATCGTTAAAGAATTAAATGGAGCTGGAAAATAAAATTTTTATTGATTCTATTCAGTGCTTTTCTTTTATCATGCCAGGCGACTCAAGTGACTTCGCCTGGTCTTGATAAAATTAATCGTTTGGACGAAGCCGCTAATTTCTTAATGTTAGTTGCTGATCAGGAAAAGGGACTGACCCAAACGTGTGGTTTAGCCCCGGAAGCCGCGCTTAATTTACTTCAACCGCTGCATGCAATGATTGACCAGGAAATCAAAGCAACTAAGAAAAAATTAATTACAATCAATGCCCTGGCCATTTGTGAAACCAATTGTCACTGCGGTATTTATTCTGATTTGGCGGAAGACCCTAAATTAAAAAACGATTTATTGCTTAAGGCCCAATCCTTACCCAAAAAGAAGTTAGTTACCTGTGCAGAACTAACCTCACAATGGTTTTGCAAAGATGTCCTCCTTGAAGAACTAAGGTCAGAAGGGGGGCAGATGGCCCCTGATGCCCTCTAAAATCCCTCCCTTTTAGTCTATTTCATTTATCTGTAAAATTTACAATGGGCCGCTCCTTGCTTGCCGGAGTCTGTTTACCCGGGATAAGAAACGTCAAAATCAACTTGGTGTTTAACCAGCGGGAGACTTAAATGAAGAAATCGTTTCTACCTATAGTTCTATTATCCAGTGTCGTTAATTTTCCGTCAGTAAAAGCACAGGATCTTCAAGCGCCAGAGCTCGTACAAACACAGGAGCTGGTTCAAGTGCCATTGCTTCCAGTTGCGGCCCCAGCATTTAACGAAACGACAAGTTACTATATTTCAAGCAACAGCGTAAGAGTGAGATCAACTCCGGATGTTAAAGGAAAAGTTTTGGGGGAATTAAGCCTCAATGATCGAGTGAAGGTTATTAATCCATCGATGATCTACAATGAAAAATTTATCGAAATTAGCATTGTCCGGACTTACGATTCAATCGTTAAAGCTGAAAAGTATTTCATCAGTACTGAATTTCTTTCTCCTAAAATCGTCAATTATAAATCTTTTGAAGGAAAGTATTTTGTAGTCGTAAACGTTGCAACAGAAACTCTTCGTCTTTATGAAAGAGGTTGTGTTGATAATTCTTGCCCGAATAAAATGATTATGGAAACAGAAGTAGTGGTGGGGGAAGATAAAGATCACCCGAAAGAGGAAAAAGGAAAAGGAAGAAGCGTTCTTGGAAGTTATCGAGTCACTGGTTGGAGTAAATTCTACCAAGATGCCGAAGGTCATTATCCAGCATGGTATAGAGATGGATATCCTGAAACTCCAAGCTCAGAGTCTACCTGGAATGATTGGTTTTCAAAAAAAGTTATGCCGGAAAATCTTGAAGGGAAAAAACAGGGTTCAATGAGAGGAGCTTTTGGTTGGTATGCTGCTTTTGTTGGTCCGGATGCTTACGGGCAATGGACACACGGAACAATAGGTTGGGGATCGGATAAAGATAAATTTATTAAAAAAGTTAAAAAGACCTTAATCAATGTCGTTTCTGATCCAAGAAGCTCTGGTTGTACTCGTAACAATAACGAAGCGATCGCTTTCCTAAGACAGATGATTGAAGTTGGTGCCCCGATAATCAAGATCTATGCTAAAGAAGAAATCCTTGATCCAACTTATAGCAACTATCCAAATCAAAGTGTTGAATGGAAATACGTCATGACTAAAAGTAAAAATCATGCCGTTGACCGCGAAGCCGTTGTAAAAGCTTTGGGCCTCTCAGAAGCTGATCTTGATGCTTTCTGGGAAGCAAAACGCGCAGGAGGAGAAATCATTCTAGATCCTAAAAGCACGCTTAATCAGATTATTGAAGTTGGAACTTACGAACGCGATGTGCATCCAGACGCTATGACCTATACCCCAGGGGAAGATCTTGGTCGTTTTAAGCGTAAGAAGGCAGGAACAGGAAATGTTTATGCAATCAAATCAACTGAAATGCATGGAACTTTTTATGTCGATGCCGGAATGCTTGATGGATATGCTCACCCTGACACTGTTTTAGAAACAGGTGGTTTTGCTGATGAAGTATCACCTCCGTGGATGGAACTTTCATTGCTTAAAAAATAATAATAAGAAATGGTGCCAAGGGAAGAATATGAAGATTAGAAGTTGTATTGTTTTAAGCGCTCTGACCTTAATTTCTCTAAATGCTATGGCCAACGAGAAAACAGATAAGCATTGGGGACAGCAGCTAAAGGCCCAAGGGCTCGAGGCTAAAAATCAATCTTATTGCTATAGCGGTAAAGAAGGAAAAGTCGAAGGGGCCAACGTTGACATGCGAATTCGTCTGGCTTCAGTTTCAAAGTTATTAACCACTCTTTGGGGAGTGGAAAAACTTGGATTCGACTTTAAATACGAGATGAAGCTTTTTATCAAGGGCAATAATCTTCATATCCAAGGCAGTTACGATCCATTCCTGGGAAATGAAAAGATGTTTTATCTCGTTTCTCAGTTGAACGAGTTGGGCTATGAGAAATTTGATACTATCACATTTGATAAAAATCTTCTGATTAATCCCGATGCTGAATATTCAAGCGATGAATATCCTACGATGAATGCCGTAACGAATGGAAGATATCTTAAGAGGTATTTTAATACGAATACATGGTCGGCCGATACCAAAAGTGAATACTCTAACTATTACAGTCTGGCGAAGAGCGGGCGATTTAGAAAAGTTCTCAATTTTGAAGTCGCCAACGTTAAAGCGGTTGTTGAAAACCCGTTTAAAGACGACGAATCGGTGAAAGTGCTGACCCTTTCTTCTCCGGGACTTTATAAATATCTTAAACAAATGAATATCAAGTCCAATAACTACGTTGCAGAGACCGTTTTTCGTCAACTGGGTGGGGTTTCAAAGTTTAAAGAATATTTATCTGAGCGCTTTAATTTATCTTCAGAGCAAATTCAGTTTTATACAGGCAGTGGTTTGCCTGCGGTCATTGATGGAGTTCGAAAAGATAACTACGCTACTTGTTCCATCACTCTCAATTTGATTTCTGAATTAAAGAAGATCATGGAAGAGCAGGGAAGAGAAATCGAAGATGTCGTAGCTGTTCCGGGCAGTGACGGTGGAACGTTTAGAAATCGTATTTTTCCTGCGGATTACAAGAATGCCTTCGTTGCCAAAACAGGAACCTTAATGCATACCTCGACTTTGGCCGGAGCGATGAATACTCAAAGTGGATTTAGCTTTTTTGGTATCTTTAACCAATCAACAGATATTGGCGGATCTAAAGTTGTACAAAACTCGATGGTGCAATCAATCATGACCGAACTAGGTGGACCGAAAACCTTTGATTATGTGGTTGAAGGTTTTCATACTTATAGCGGCGATACGCTTAAATCTTTTGAGCAGGAAGATGATTTTTCTTCAATCGAAGAAGGTCTTTTTTAATAAAAATAATTCATGAAAAAATCAATCAAAAACAAAGTGCGAAGTATACCCTTGATTTGGGGTTACTTCGCCTTTTTTGCTCTTTCTATTTGTAGTGTTTCGCTAGCACATGAAAAAAACGTGCTGGAGAACTATTTAAAAACCGACAAGTTTAATTACGCTGAAGCTCCGGTTAGTGACTTAGGAGAGCCGCTGCTCCTATGGGCCACTAATTATCATCTTCCTGAATTTCAGGATGGATCAGGTGATATTCCCTTGAGAGATGAAGAAGGCAATGAGTTGGGACCTAAACTGGCGCTCGCTGACTGGTGTAAAAGCGCACTTGAGGGTTCGGTACGAATCATTTTTAAAGATGGCAGCGCAAAAACATACAACTATTTTACCGCCACTGAATTGTTTCCCAATGACTGTAGTACTTTTTATCCCTTCAATCTTAGTAAGACTAAATTTAGATTGGCCAAGGGGCCATTCGGAGATGGGGTTGCTCGTTTTCGTCTTAATCCCTACCGCACACTGGCCACGGACCCAACTGTTATTCCTACCGGGTCCATTCTTTTTATCCCAGAGGCCAGAGGAACTTTAATCGTACTGGCAAATGGCGAGACTATCATTCACGATGGATATTTTTTAGCAGGTGATATTGGTGGAGCTATTAAATTGAACCATGTGGATGTTTTTATAGGCACCCACGATGATTCATCTTTTTTTCCATGGATACGTCACACCAGTACGCTTACCTTTAAAGCTTACATCGTCAAAGACCAAGAAATCATCGATAACTTGACTCTCTTGCATCGCAGATAATTGCATAATAAATAATTATATCATCTCGTTAGAAAATCAATGCCATGGTCGGCATTGCGACTGCTATTTCCCTGATGTATTTCTACTCTTTCTGCTCTAGAGCAGACGTGAATTTTATTCAAAAAAAATTGGAACATCACTGGAGGATTTATGCCCAAATGGATTCTTGGATCGAGCCTTACAAGTTTTTTAACGATCACTCTGGCGCTGGGATGTGCCCAGGCAGAGGAAACACCCAGGCTTAAAGTCCTGGATCGGATGATGTATACCATTAATCCTTCCGCCAGGATGTCTGGACCGGTGTTTAGAGACATGGCAGATAAAGCGGCAAAAACAAAATATGCGACAACTCTTGTTTCACTCATTCTCAAAGAGGCAGATGGAAAGGCCAGAAAATATTTAGAAGCAGGAGACAATCAAGCTTACTACGCTTTCCTGGCACTAAGTTTAACAGTGCCGCTGCATGAAGGTCTTTACGTCCATTTTAGAAATGTAGATGGAGATGTTTGCCGGCCCGAAGCCAATAGCGGGGAGATTGTTAAAAGAGCAAGTGCTACGACTTATAAAATATTCACTGATACTTTTAAAACTCCGGGCAGCGCTTATTTTCCTAACTGTGAAGAAATGAACAAAACGACAGGCATTAACCAAATGATTCGCGGTGGGGACGGCACTGACTTAAGTTTAATGCAAGTAAGTATTCGTTGGCATTTTGACGATTTCCTGGCCAATAAAAAATATGAAAGTGTTCAGAAAACGATCAATTATGGTCTGTCTCATTTGTTAAACGGATTCGATCCGGTTTATCGCAATATCGCTGATTATAAATGTATTTCGGAATCGGGATTCTTAAAGAAAAAAATTAATTACTTAAATTTGATTCGAGGAATTTGGGCCGGAAAATACAACTCCGGCTCCATTGCACAAACTTGTCGTTTTGCTGACCCCAATTCACCATATAAAAAACACGATCTAGGTTTTGCTCTCAATCTCGATAAAATCATGGGCTTCAATGGGACAATTTCGCCTGATTATATCGGGAGTTTAACCATTGAAGGTTCAGCGGCGGCAGCAATTAGAGAGGTTGTGACTAATTTAAAAAATAATAAAAACGAGCGAACCGAGTTGGAAAAAGTTCTCGCCTTAACTTTGTAATTAAAATATTTAAAACATTTAAAAGATGAACAAAAAAAATATTTGCTTAGCTATAATTATGCTTCTCTGTGCGGGGCTGTGGTGGAGATCACAATCGATTGGGTTTTCCAGCGCCGCTTCGATCTTGAGTCGGGATCAGGAAAAACTGGAAAGCCATTTTAAACCAGAAATCTTAAGGAGTAAGCAATGGCCTCAAGTCAATGACTACTCACTGAGCGCTCAACAACTTGTGAATCAAAAAAATTCCCGAGAATTATTTATTCTTAATCACTCCAGCGCTAAAGATCTTGCCATTTGCCTGAAAAAAGATTTTTGTGGAATGGAAAAGCGTAACGACGATGATGCTTATTTTGATGAGGCCAAAACCCCAGGCCATATTTTGCTGGGAAGAAATCTCGACCTCATGCTCGAATCTTTAAGAATCAATCCCAATTTGCAAACAGAACTAGATTGGGACTTGATCCGAGAACTGACCGAAAGCGAGAATGAAAAAATTCAGGTTATCGCTCTGACCATCATTAAGGATTACGATGCTAGCAATGAGGATATCGCCAAATTGCTGAAGATCGCCGATCATTTTAAAGGAGAGGCCAAGGCCAGTGCCCTGGAGCAAATAGCTTCTCGCGATTCCTCCGTTGAGCGCATGCAGTTGATGAATGCCGTGGAGAAAAGTTTCGCGCTGGACGATCCCCATACCGTTATCAGCGTTGTTGAAAAAATGGAAAAAATGAACCTGTCCAAAGAAGAGATCGCAAAAGTTTCCAGGAACCTTTGTCGCTTTAAGGAAGCGGGGGGCGATGATCCAAATTGGAAAATGATTAAATATGATATGAGGGCACTGGCAGACCTGGATCAACTATGTCATTAAATTGCCGGCTTTTTTTGTTAGTTCGTATACAATAATATTTCATTGTATAATCACAAAGAACTAATGACGGAGATACCCAATGTTCATGGATAAAAAATTTGTAAAAATGCGCGACGGCGCTGAACTTTACGTCCAGATTAAGGAGACCGGTAGTCCGGTGTGGATTGTGGCCACTCATGGCATTGGCGAGCATATGGAACGTCACAAATATATACCAGAGCTTTTTGGCCATGATTTTAATATCTTTCAATACGACCTTCGGGGTCACGGTCGCAGTACCGGCAGACGGGCCTATGTCACCGATTTTTCCCTCTACATGGAAGACTTAAAAGAGATCATTCGTTTTCTAGAGGAAAAATACCGAATGGATCGTTATATTTTATTTGGACATTCGATGGGGGCACTGATCACTTGTGCCTTTATGCAGAATTACGTGGAAGACGAACGCTATCCTGAACGTTTGGTGGTGAATGCTCCTCCCTGTGGAGTCTCAGGGGTGCTAGGGAAGGTGGTTAAACTTTTACCGGCAGCTTTTTTTAGTGGGGCGTGCGAGATTCCTTATTCCATTCCGGTCGGAGGCCTGGTGGATTTGGAGGCCCTTTCTCATGATCCGCGCACCAAAGAAGATTATATCAAAGATCCGCTCAATTCAGTGAAGCTCGAAAGTAAACTCGTTTTTGAGTTGATGAAGACTGCCCAGTCCACATTCGCCAGACCCATCCGATCGAGATGCCCAAGTTTTGCCACCGTTGGTGGATCAGATCGGGTCGTCGGTGCAGAGGATGTCATCGAGTATTTCACCCATGTGGATAAATCATTTAATTTCAAAATTTTCGATGGGGCCTATCACGAAATTCACAATGAAATTGAAAAATACCGCAAACCCTATTTGGACCACTTAAAAACTGTTTTTGGTGACGTATTGTTCACCGAAAAAAATAAGTAAATCCGTTCGATAAATTAAGTTGGAAATTTCTCCAGATAACTAACTCGCTCGGATGCCGGCGGGTGAGAGAAATAAAACTTGCTGTAAACCGGATCGGGCGTCAGTGTACTGGCGTTGTCCTTGTACATTTTGACTAAGGCCGAAATTAATTTTGACGCTTTCGAATTTTGCGAAGCAAACTCATCGGCTTGATATTCGTATTTGCGGGAGAAATAGGCGGAAACGGGAGTGAGGAAAAAAGTATAAACACCGGCGATCATTGAAAACAAAGTCAGCGCCATGTAGTTACTTGGAGTTTGCACCCCATGTCCCTGGAAAAAGCTGATATCATTTTTTAAATATCCTAAAAGGGCAAATCCTAAAAAGCTCAAGACAAAACCTTTGAGCATTCCTTTATAAATATGATGCTTTTTCATATGACCTAATTCATGGGCCAGAACAGCTTCAACTTCGTCGGCATCAAGCGTTTTTAGCAGAGTATCGAAAAAGACGATGCGTTTATGTTTTCCAAAGCCGGTGAAGTAGGCATTGCCGTGACCACTTCTTTTTGAAGCATCCATGACAAAGAGGCCGGAGCTTTGAAATCCACAGCGCGCCAGTAGTTTTAAGATTTTTTCTTTAACTTCTCCTTCTTCCAGCGGAGAGAATTTATTAAAGAGAGGGGCAATGAACGCTGGATAAATAAAAACCAATAATAGCTGAATGGTTGTGAGAAAAATAAAAGCGTAAAGCCACCAATTGCTTCCAAGTTTTTCCATGATCCATAAAATGGCATAGGCAATCGGTCCGCCGAGTAATACCGCCAGGGCCGCCCCTTTGATCATATCGAGTAAAAAAGTTTTCCAGGTCGTTTTGTTGAATCCATATTTTTCTTCAATCACAAAAGTGAAATAAAGAGTCTGGGGAAGTGAAAGCAAAGTAGTGATCATCCCCAGCAGGGCAAAAAAGAGCAGACCGGTATTGAGGACCGAGGTCCCGATCGTCATGCTTAAACGGTTAATGGCCTCTAAACCCCCACCCAAAGTGAAGACTAAAAAGACAATCAGATCAAAGAGGTGAAAATACTGTTTTACTTTAATTTTTTCAACCGAGTAGTCGGCCGCCTTTTGGTGATCAGAAAGTGAGATTTGTGACGCAAACTGCGATGGAACTGCGCCACGGTTTTTCACAATATGATCAAGATTACGTTTGTCTAGTAGGCTTTCGATCAAGCTTTTAAAGAAGAGGGCCCCTAAAAACAGTTTTGTGTAAATATTCGCTTCCATTTGATCCTAATGTTTTATTTTTGATGAACCTTGAACTATAGTATCGACACAATGAAAGTTCATCAAATTTTCTTTAAGAATACCCTTAGAAACTTCTGTTATCTAATCAGTTTTGATGATGGCGCGATTTATTGCATCGATCCTTTTAGTGCCCCGGAAGTGATTCATTATTTACAAGATCACCTAAACAATCGGCCTTTAAGCGCCATTATTAACACTCATGACCATTGTGATCATTTTTCTGGAAATGAAGAACTGCTCAATGCCTATCATTGCGTGGTTATGGCCCATCCTGAAGCCAAGATTTCAAGCACTAGCCAAAGGCTGAGTGATCACCAACTTATTTATCAAGCGGGCGACTGGAAGCTAAGAGCGATCTATACCCCTGGCCACACTCTGACTCACCTCTGCGTGCTCTTAGAGCGCAACGATCGGCCCTATGCCCTGTTTACCGGCGATTGCTTTTTTAATGCCGGTGTAGGTAACTGTCATAATGGCGGGGAGCCGGAAGTGCTCTACCACACTATCACCGATGTCTTTCATCGGCTGCCGGATGAGGTTCTTATTTATCCCGGTCATGAGTATTTAAAGCGCAACCTGGAATTTACTAAAAACTTCGAACCACATAATGACGAAGCACTGAAATTTTTAAAAAAGATTGATTCACTCAATTTAGACGAAGTCTTTTTTATCAACAATATGAAAACCGAAAGACAGATCAATACTTTTTTGAGGTTAGAGAGTCCCGATTTGAAGAAGACTTTAAAATTGGAAAATGCAAATCAGAAAAAAGTTTTTTTAACATTGAGAGAATTAAGAAATCGCTGGTAATTGGCAGTATAAGGAGCACATAGATGGCATTCCCCAAAATTGGAAATTTAGCACCCGCGTTTAAATTGCTAAACCAAAACGATCAGGAAGTTGATTTGAAAAGTCTGCGCGGCAAAAATGTCGTGCTCTATTTTTATCCCAAGGCCATGACTCCTGGCTGTACAGTTCAAGCTTGCGGTATCCGAGATAGCAAAAAAGAATTGGCCAAACTCAATACAGTGGTTTTGGGTGTGAGTCCGGATGAACCTAAAAAATTAATGAAGTTTATCGAAAAAGAGAAATTAAATTTTGATCTACTTTCAGATCCGGATCATGGCCTGGCCGAGACTTACGGGGTGTGGGGGCTTAAGAAATTTATGGGGCGAGAGTATATGGGCGTCAAACGCATTACTTTCATCATCGGCAGTGATGGAAAATTAAAACATATAATGGATGAGGTAAAGACCAAGTCACATCACCAAGAACTAATTGCCTATCTAAAAGAAAATCTCGCTTAAATAGTGTTGGAGGATAAATGAAGTATTTTTTATTGTTAGTTTTATCAGTTCTAGTGATTGCCCCAGAGGCCAAGGCCAGAAGTATGCAGGTCGTGTCCTATAACGTCGAAAATCTTTTCGATGCCGAGCACGACGTTGAAAATGGTAAAGACAAAAAGGATTGGTCCTACTTACCTAAAGATGCGGCCGGAAAAAAAGAAGCTTGTGCTAACGAAAGAAGCAAGCGCTACCAGAAAGAATGTCATGAAGCAGACTGGACCAACGCCAAGCTGGAGCTGAAACTTTCCCAGATCAAAGATGTGGTCACTCAAAAAAATGCCATTCTCCCTGATTTTCTAGGAATGGTTGAAATCGAAAATAGTAATGTCGCGGGAAAATTGGCGAAGCATTTAGGTTATGAAAGTTTTGAAATGACCACCAGCCCGGATGAGCGGGGGATTGATGTCGTTTTGATGTATAAAAATGCCAAAGATATCAAAAAAATTTCAAGGGCCGAGCATCTTGTTCCGGTTGATTATGCCACCCGAAATATTCTGGAAGTCGAATTTTTGATCGATGGCAAATATCCTCTGACTATTTTTGTGAATCACTGGCCATCACTGGCCAATCCCGATTCATGGCGGGTGAAGGCCGCTGAGGTTTTAAGCACTAGAACCCTGGAAATTTTGAAGAAAAATCCCAACATGAGTATTCTCTCAATGGGAGATTTTAATACGATTGATGACAATAGCCCCCATCCTTTTAAGACCGTTCTGCTTAAAGACAATCTGTACTTTGATGTGCAACAGGCCCATCAAAATGACAAATTAGTTGATGAAAAAGTTAAAAAGGCGATGTCTCCAGGAACCTATTATTTTTCTCCTAAAGATCAGTGGAATTGGCTGGATCATATTTTTGTGAATAAAAATTTAATGGATGGGCGAGATATTGAAGTCTCGGTAAAATCTTTTGAAGTTTATTCACCGGCCTTTTTGACATATGACTTGAAGAAAAAGTTTTATGAAGGTGAAGAGCAAAATGTTAAAATCGTAGTTGTGCCAAAACGTTTTGAACCTGAGGCAACGACAAAAGAGACGATCGGCTTCTCAGATCATTTTCCGCTGCTGGTAACGCTGGAATATCCCGATGCTCCGCTGGTGAAAAAAGTGGAAGAGAAAAGTAAAAAGAAGAAAGCTCCAAAAAAATCTTAGAGCTCGAGTCCTTTGCCGAATTTAGGCGATGATTGATAATCGACCATCGCCTTTTGCTGAAGACTTTGTAAATTTTCTTTGCGTTTAGCACTGTTAGGGTGTGTAGATAAAAATTCAGGAGGTGACTTTCCGCCTCCTGCCTCTGAAAAACGATCCCAGAAATTCACCGCTTCGCTCGGATCATAACCCGCCTTCGACATAAGTGTTAAGCCTATTTCATCTGCTTCCGTTTCATGTGCCCGTGAAAAGGGAAGAATGATGCCAATGGTAGCACCAGCTCCGAGAGCGGCCATTACTAAATTTTTCTTATCAGGATCCATTTTTGATAAACCAATGACGGCTAACCCGGTCATGGCAATATTGGTGGCCATTGCCTGACTCATTCGCTGTCCACCGTGGCGGGCGATCGCGTGACCGATTTCATGGCCCATAACTGTTGCTAGTCCGGCCTCATTTTTTGCGTATTTAAAAATTCCGGTGTAGACCGCCACTTTTCCCCCAGGTAGGCAAAAGGCGTTGGGGGTATCGCTTTGAATCGTTTTGAACTCCCACTGGAAATCTGATTTATTGGCAACGGCCGCAATTCTTTTTCCGATGGCCTCGACCATATTAGATTCACGGGTGCCGGTGATCACTTTTTCTTTTTTTAGAATTTCGTTATAGGCTTCTTCGCCTTGTTGATTCTCTTGAGCTTCAGAGGTCAGTAAAAAAGCCTTTTTTCCGGACACGGGAGTGGTTGAGCAGGAAGTGAGGCTTAGGGTGAAACTTAAAAAGAAGAACAACGAAATTATTTTTTTCATTTTAAACTCTTTTGGTCTGGTATGGTTTCATCAAGTAAGATATCAATTTTGAATTTCGCCTCACAGTTCTTGAGCAACTTGCTGACTTCATTTTTTAACAGAATATCGCCCCTCATTTCTATATCTCTATATTGGGTGTGAGGTTCGTAGGGCAGGGTTGAATAAAAGCATAGGCCGTCGTTGGCCTCCAGCTGAAAATAAAAAAAGGCGGAGTCCTCTTTATTCATGCGGACGATGTAGTGAAAAAGTTGACTAGAATGATTGAGCATATATGACCTTCCAAATCCGTTGACTTGTTTTTGATCTGATTTAGAATAAAAGTTAAGTTATCGCTTTCACATTTACAAGTCATGGAGGACAAAAAGTGAAAAGGAAATATGCCATGAAGGCGCCTCTTGCATTGCTCTTGCTATGTAATGCATTGTTTTTCACTTCGTGTTCGTCTTTATGGCTACACCGCGGTCAGACTGTGGATTCAGTCCAACAAGGCGAAAGTAAAGTGGCTAATCCGATGGTTCCGAAGGAACAGTACGATGAATTGGCGCGAAAGTACCAAGAGCTCTTGCTTCTTTCTAAAAATCAACCCTCGACTCCTGCGCCATTGGCGCCTGTGCCCGAAGTCGCGATTGATCCCAACGCTCAGACTAAACCTGAAGTGGCTAGCTCCACCAATCTTGATCCTTCGGAATTAGTCAATCGCATCGACACCGCAATTCCCGATACGGCGAGCATTGATTCGGTTGATGCCCTCAATCCAGAAGTCAAAAATGATAAAGGCCCACCAGTTCCGAGCAGCATGGGCATTCAGCACGTAAACAACACGGATGATATTGATGAACAGATCGCTAGACTGCGAGAAGTCCAGGATTTGATTAAAGTGAATAAGTTTGAAAATGCGCTGACTATTCTAAAGGAACTTGAAAACGCCAAAGAAAAGCAAATTGTGGTTAGAGCAAAAATAATGCTGGGTGATCTCCTTTTTAATCAGGGAGAATATGATTTGGCATCCCAGGTTTATGATGAAGTTATCAAGAAATATGCTTTTAGTGGATTTGTCTTAAAGGCATTGGGAAAATTAGTAGCGTGTAGTGAAAAATTAAAACAACCTGAAAAGCAGGCAAAGTATTATTCTTTGTTGCATGATTTTTTTGAGGCCAGTTAATTTTGAATAAATATACTTTTATCGTTATTCTCTCCGGTCTTATTACCCAGCGTTCTTGGGCGCAAGATGCAGTTTCTCCAGATTTGGAAGAAGTGAACGTCTACGAATCGCTGCAGAAAGCGGGCGATGCTCCGGTTGCCGGTGAGGGAAGCGAGGTGAAAATGTCCACGCTCGAAGAGCAGGACGATTTACAATCACTCAAAGAAGATATTGGCGATGTGGTTTTTGAAAAAGATAAAGATAAAGATAAGGTTAAGGTTAAGGCAAAAGAAGTAGCTCCAGAAAAGGCCAGTGGCGTGGCGGCTGAAGCCGGGCCTCTAAAAGTGGTGAATCCTGAAGGTCAAACCGTAGAGCCTACTCCGGGCGAAAAAACTGAAATTATCGCCGATCAGAATATGAATTTTGACGTGGGTAATGAAGAGAAGAAACTTCTCCAACTTTCAAAATATGTTCAGCAAAAGATTACCGGCAAAGAGTGGGACGATATTTCGACCAAGGCCAAGTTAGAGAAATACGAAGTCCAGACAGGAGATTATCTTTGGAAAATTTCCCAAAAATTATTTGGATCAGGATTTTACTACTCAAAAATTTGGGCATTAAATCCACAAATTGCCAATCCTCATGAAATTGAACCCGGAACGATTTTAACTTTCGATACCGGGGATGCAGATAGCCTCCCTAACGTTCAGGTGGGCGAGTTCACCGACGATAAGGTGGATTCCGCAAAACCGGGAAGTAGTTATTCCGGTATTAGCGATACAGATCGTCCAGACTGGATCAAAGAAAGAAAAAATTTAATCGATCAAGGTGTCTATTTCCAATTTGCTTCAGAAGAAACATACGAAGACTTAGAGCGTCTGGAGAAAATCCAGCGCAACACCGAATATGAAAAATATGACCCACCTCTTTCAGATGTGAGTATTAAAGAGCCAAGCGATCAGTACGACAGCAGTGGCTTTGATAAAAGTTCAAAAATTGTCTTTGATTACAAAGAAGGATTTTTTCTTAATACTTTTGTCACCACTAATGTTGTTCAAGATCTCGGGGAAATTAAGGCCACGCCTAAAGAATCGGTTTTTATCCACAAAATGGATGTCATTTACGTCAATTTTGATAAATCTGCCAAAGTAAAACCAGGAGATCTTTTCTCGGTTTATACTGCCGGGGGCGAAGTTAAAAACGTTATTTCCGACCGCTCAGGGTTTGTTTACACAACGACCGCCCAGATTAAGGCGATTAAAAAAATTGACGATGTTTGGGAATGTATAATCATTGATCAATCGGGTATCGTTCAAAGAAAAGATCGGATTACGGTTTATACTCCTAAGATTGGAAAAATCTCAAGATCTTATAGCAAGAGAAGCGTCGAAGCAGCGGTTATCGGAAGTTATAAAGAATCGCTCAGTGGGATCTCTTTTGGCGACGTCGTTTACCTGGATCGTGGTCGAGCGGACGGGGTGGAGCTAGGAAATTTATTTGAAGTTTATTCTTTTGTGGACCGCGGGACACAGAGAAAAATTACTCCGAGTCCTACTTATAAAATTGGAGAGTTAACGGTTATTAATATCACCGACAATTTCGCCACCGCCTTAGTAACCAACTCCTCAAATGAAATTTCTTTGGGAAGTATTTCCATCACTAAAACGCAGGAAGAAGCTGCGCGTGCAATTCGTTTAAAGAGCAAGGATAAGTTAAAAGACATCAGAAAACTTGAGGGCAAAGCTCTCGATGAATTGGATGTTGAACTGAATCTTGATGATGTAAGTCAAGACATTCTCAATAAAGCAGATAAGATTCAATTAACAGAAGATGAGCTGGAAGAATTAGAGCGTCAGGAAAGAGATAAATCGGTTATTAAAGATTCAGAACGAGACATCAAAGAACTGGATCGCCTGGAAGGTGAAATTCAGGAATCTGAAAAATCGCTCAATGAATCAAAAGTCGATGAAGATAAATTCTTAGAGCAATCAAATCTGGAAGACCATGAGAAGAAGGCAAAACAACCGGATCCAAATGCTTTTGAATCGATTAATGAAATCGAAAAAGATATTGGAAGAAAATATTTAGATGAAGATATCAACAACAAAGAAAATCCATATGGACTTACTGAGTTTGACCTTGAAGAAGTGGATGAGTTGTTGAATACTGGTCCCAAAAAATAGATTTTAATTTATAAGGTAAAAAATATGTGCGCTAAAGCTGTTGCTAAAAAATCGGCCGCAAAAAAGGCACCTGCCAAAAAAGCAGTTGTTGCAAAAAAAGCGGCACCCAAAGCTAAATTAGCAGTTAAAATGCCCTCTAAACTTAGCGCCAAAGCGTCAAAAGCTGTGGGCAAAGTAGTGGAAGAAGACGTCGTTTCATCGGCCACTCTGGGGAAATATGATCTGGTGGTTGTTGAGTCACCCTCAAAGGCCAAAACGATAAAAAAATATTTAGGCCGTGGCTATCAAGTGGTCGCGAGTAATGGTCACATCAAGGATCTGCCCAAATCAAAGCTGGGCGTCGATGTAAAAGATGACTTTGCCCTTGACCTGGTTCCGATCACCGGAAAAAAAGATAAAATTGAACGCATTCAAGAACTCGCCCGTCATGCCAATCAAATCTACCTCGCGCCCGATATGGACCGCGAAGGAGAGGCGATCGCTTTCCATTTAGCCGAAGAGATTGGTAAAAAGAAAAATATTCACCGGGTTGTTTTTAACGCTGTTACCAAAACGGCAGTTAAGCACGCCATTGATAATCCTACCGAACTCAATCAACCAATGTATGATTCTCAAAAAACGAGAAGAGTGCTCGATCGTTTAGTGGGTTATAAAATTTCTCCTATTCTTTGGGACAAAGTGCAACGTGGGATTTCAGCGGGTAGAGTGCAGTCCGTGGCCCTCAGAGTGATCGTCGACCGCGAAGACCAGATTAAGGCCTTTATCCCAGAAAAATGGTTTTCAATTCAAGGTGAACTCGAAAAGAAAAATATCAATTTTGAAGTCCGCTACTACGGCGAAGAGGCCAATAAAAAAACAGAACTCGATGGACCATCTGCCGAAAAACTGGCCAAAACAATTCTGGCCGATATTAAAGGCAAGTCGCTTAAGGCCATTGAAGTAAAAAAGAAAGAACGCAAGCAGAACCCGACAGCGCCATTCACCACCTCAAAACTTCAGCAGGAAGCCGCCAACAAGTTAGGCTTCACTGCCAAGAAAACGATGATGATTGCCCAAATGTTGTATGAAGGGGTGCAGCTCAGAGATCACGGCCTTCAAGGTTTGATTACTTATATGAGAACGGACTCGGTGAGAACTGAGCCTGAGGCGATGAAAGCACTTCGTGAATTCATCCCTAAAAAATACGGTAAAGATTTTCTCTCAGCTGAAGAGATTACTTATAAGAAGAAAGGAACAAGTAAGGTCCAGGATGCCCATGAGGCCATCCGCCCAACTTCCTTTGAGTTTACGCCTGAAGAAGTGCGTGGAGATCTGGACGCTGATCAACAAAAGCTTTACGAATTGATTTGGAATAAATTTATTTCATCTCAAATGTCTCCCGCCGTGATTGACCAGACTTCAGTCACCTTCGAGTCAGGTGGACATTTTTTCAAATCAAACGGATCGATCGTTAAATTTCCAGGCTTCAGAACTGTTTACCTGGACTCTCTGGCCGAAAAGCAAAGTCGCAAAGAAGCCGATGCAGAAGACGTAGAAGAATCAAAATCAGGTTTGCTTCCCGAAATTAGTGAAGGGGAGACTTTTGCTCCTAAAAAACTGATCGAGATGGAAGAGCATTGGACTTCTCCACCACCAAGATTTAATGAAGCCAGTTTAGTTAAAGCTCTGGAAGAAGATGGAATCGGACGCCCGTCTACTTATGCCGCGATTATTTCCAACATTCAAGATCGTGGATATGTCGAAAAAACAGAAAATCGATTTGTTCCGACAGAATTAGGAACAGTTGTTTGCAAAATGTTAGTGGAGAGTTTCCCGGACGTTATGGATATTGAATTCACGGCTAAAGTTGAAGAGCTTCTCGATAAAATCGAAGAAGGCGAAGTTAGCTGGAAAAAAGTTTTACGTGAATTCTGGAAAGGCTTCGAGCTCACTTTAGAAAAAGCTAAAGAAGAGATGAAAAACTTGAAAAAACAATCTATCCCTACTGGGGTTCACTGCCGCAAATGCGCTGACGGTGAATACCAGATCAAGTGGGGGAAGAATGGACAGTTCTTTGCTTGTTCAAATTATCCGGACTGTAATTCAACTGAAGATTTTAAAAAGGCGCTGGACGGCACTTATACCATTGTCGAGAAAGTTTTCGCCACTGATCCTTGCCCGACGTGCGGAAAGAGGATGGCGATTAAAAAAGGAAAATACGGAAAATTCCTTGCCTGCGAAGAATATCCAACTTGTGCCACAACCTTGCCTTTCACTCTGGATGTTCATTGCCCGGAATGTAAAGTTGGTAAATTCGCTGAAAAGAAAAGCCGTTACGGTAAATTCTTTTACGGTTGCTCAAATTATCCGACTTGTACCAATGCGATGTGGACTAAGCCCTATCCATTTCCATGTGCCAAATGTGGTTATGCAGTAATGGGGGAGAAATTCACCAAGAAGCTTGGCAAGCAGCTCGAGTGTCCGAAATGTCGCCATCGCGTCGATATGGCCGATACTCCCTTTCACGTCGAAGAAGCACCAGAATTTGTAGAGGAAGGGGCTTAAGGCCCCTTCTGCCTCTATTCTTATATAGATTTTTTAAAATTGATAAACCAAAGTTCCGGTGGTTCTCGTTTCAGTTCCTTCCCGTTGAAATTCGCCTTCAACTGAACCTGTTCTAATATTGTACTCTCTTGCGAGCTTCACTTTTAAATTTTTGGTTAACTGATAGCTGATAAAAACTTTATTGCTGACCAAAGAATCGCTGAAACGATCGTGATTCGTTACATTTTCTTCCAGACGGTGGTTACCATTAATAGATTTGGCGCTGGAGAATTGGCCATTATAACCAATTTCCCATTTGCCTTTTGCGATTGTAATCGCCGCCAGGGTAGAAGTTCCCATCCCCCAGTAATATCCTTTTTTAGTAACGATGGTCGAATGGCCGCGAAATTCTTCTGGGTTGGCCGCTTCGTATTGTGAAATGGAGTAAGATTTAACCATCGCGAAGTCACCGTAGAATCCAAAATCTGCCTTAATGTTAAATCCATTATAATGAATATTGGCATGAGCAGTTGCCCCCAGGACATTTATCGTTCCGTAAAAATCTTCGTTTTCCGATCCCTCTGCTGTCCCGCGATCATTCCAGGTTGAAGCAGAGCCAACTCCCAGAATTAAATCATATCCACGCAATTGGCCTGATTGATCTCTGCCTAAGTTTTTTTGATGGTATGCGGCCGCGACAACTTGGGCGATAACTCTTAAATCAGTCACTCCCTGATTTCCATTTAATTCCACCAGCATTTTTGCCATTGCTGTGTCGTAAACTAATTTTGAATCCGTTCCGGTTTTGCCAAAGTTTTCAATGTTCACAACGGTGGCATCCATCCCTGCTACGAAAGTACTGTTTTGTTTTGGATCATAGGCCTTTTGTCCTTTTTCTAAACCAATGTGCATCGAAATATCTGACCAGCGCGGCTTCTTACAGTCGGGTTGGGCCTGAAATTTATCTTTCTTCGAAAGTTTATCGAGTCCGTGATTGGTCGCCATCCCTGGATTGATGGTGTAGCCCAGAGCACTCGCCGCCATATTATTTTTCTGAAAAAGAGCACACGATATTTGATAAGTGGCTTCCCCAATCACATATCCCCCAATGGGAGTCAGGATCTGATCATTGATCGAAAGCACTTCTTGGTACTCCATAAATTCCCAAGCGGTTGAGGAAGCAAAAGTAATCAGGAAAGATTCTAGTGAATTAAATCCGTTTGAGCGTGCCATTTGGTAATACAAAACTCCGGCGTAGACATGGCCGTAGTTTGACATTTTATCGTTGTCATCAAAACGAATGGCCTCACCATTAAATTTCTTTTTGATCCCATCTTGAAAAGAATAATCAAAATCGACCTGGTTAAAAACGAGGTTTTTATAATAGATGGCCATGGCACTCGAAAGCAGAACTCCGATTTCCACCCCGGTGCGCAGGTAGTTTTTCTTTCGATCAGATTCCTCTTCAAAAAGAGTATAAGCTTTATTAATTGAAATAGGCGTTAGGGATAACTTGTCTTTAAAAACACCGCTGGTTTGATCGTAAATAATTTCGTTTGATTCTTTAGCACCGTTGACTAAAAGTCCCGCCTTAAAGGCAGTTTCATTGTCAGCATAAAAGAAAAAGTTACCGATGGCCTTTGCCATAGCAGCTTCTTTTGAGGTTTTTGTTTTTTCACCGTCTTTGAAACTCCATCCTAAACTTTTAAAGTCAGATTGATGAATTCTTTTTAAGTTAGTGACATCGATGTCGACGGAATCATCCTGGGCCTTAAGAATGCGCAAATGGTAGTCGAATTTTGGAAGCAATTGACTGAGATCTTTATCCTGAAAATAATTTGTATCAAATAAACGACAGGTAATATCCACCCCGCCCTCCACAATTTGATTGGCAATAGCATGGACTTGATTACAGGTTTCTTTCTTCCATTTCAGACTAGTATTGTCCTTTAAGTCACCGACTGAAATCAAGACTCGCTTTTTAGGTGAGAGAGTTTGAGTAAAACCGGTATTGATGGCCATGATCAATAAAATGGTAGTAATCATAAAATGATATTTCATTTGGTGCTCCCTTAAAGATACATAATCAAGAGCAAGAATGATGCCCATTATAGGTAATGATTTTAAGGAAGATTCAGGAAGGATCTGTCTAAGATTTAGACAGATCCTGTCGGATCGAATGACCGTTTTTTAGGCACCTTCGACCACCATTTGAAGATCGTTTACCGACACTTTTAATTTTTCAGTCTGATTGCTAAGCTCTTTAGAATAGCCAAAAAGATTTTGCGAGAGGGTAGAGTTCATTTGAGTGGCCTGATCTAACTGGTGGAGGGCCTGGGCGACCTGGTCGGCTCCTTTGGATTGCTCATCACTCGCAACCGAAATTTCATTAATATTACTATTAACCATTTTGACATCACTATCGATCACTTCCAGGATTTTTGCTGTTTCATCGACTACGGCCAATCCCTGACGAACGACATGATTTCCTTTGGTCAGAATATCACCGACACCTTTTTGGGTGTCTTCAATTACCGATTTAACTTTTTGGGTAGAGTTTTCAAGCATGTCTGAAATTTCCATTGCCGCTTTGCCACTCATCTGGGCAAGATTACCAATTTCTTCGGCCACCACCGCAAAACCTTTGCCTTGCTCTCCGGCCCGTGCCGCTTCAACTGAAGCATTGAAAGAGAGAAGTTTAGTTTGAAAAACAATATCATTTATCACTTTTGTTTTAGCAGCAATTTCATTGATCAGATCGACAATTTCCCCAGTCTGCTTGTTACCGCGTTGAACTTCGGCCATAATCGCCTTATTGTTTTCTTCGATTTCATTGACTGATTTGGTTAAATGCACTGAAGTTTCTCTTCCTTTTAAGGTGTTTTGAGCGCTCTTTTGGGAAAGACCCATTGATTCAACGGCGGATTCGGCGGTCTTTTTAATCATCGAATTCATCTCTTCCATCGAAGCTGATGTTTCTTGAATCGCCGAGGCTTGCTCGGTTGTTGATTCGGAAAGTTGCTCAGCGGCCTTAGCCACTTTAGAGGCATATTCCACGATTTGATCAAAGGTTTTTACCAGTTCCGATTTGACATTATTCAAAGTGGTACTGATCTTAGAAGAGATATACAGTGCCAGGAAGATGGAGATAAAAGTGACAACGATCGCACCAATGATTGATAGCTTAATTCCATTTTGAAAAGTTTCATCGAATAATTTGTCAGAGGACTGTGCTTCGTGGCGAATCGATTCATAAATTAATTTTAAGGACTTTAGGGTTTCATCTCTTAGTCCATCGATTTTGCCATCCAATTCTTTAATGGCGGGAGTAATACCATCGACTTTTTCTAACTCCGGCAACAATTCTTTGTCAAAAGTACCAACATACAAAAGATAGCTGGCCTTAAAATCAGCGGCCCATTTTTTTTCTTCTGCTGTATCCGCAATTTTTTCCACGGCTGAAATATTTAGTTCCATCTTTTTCTTTATTTCGATCAGTCCCTTTTTGCTTTCAACCAGCTCGTGATTAATTTGAGCATCCGCCGCTACGGCATAGACTTCAGCCACATCGAGCAGAATGCCGGAAATCACTTCAGAGTCACCGAAGCGTTGGGCGCCTTGGTCTTGAAGTGCCCCTAATTTGTTTTGGGAATTAAGGAGAAAGGCCAAGACTAATCCAAACAAAAATATCAGGAATAAAAAATTGGCGACAATTTTCTTTTTAAAACTCATTGATTCTAAACTCATGTTATCTTCCTCCACCTATGAGGGGTATCGGACGACAGCAGCTAAACATAAGTCATCAAGTCTTAATTTAACCTCAAGCTTGTTTAAATGGATTGTATTTAACTGATCGAGGGAATTAGAGGCTGGTGCACTCAGAAGAGATGGCCTTCATTTTATTTTCAAACAAGCAGCCCTCGAAGAAATTAAGTGTGGCTTGAATTTTTTCCAGACTCTCTTCACGATTTTCGGCCACACTCAAATAAAGGGGAGCACTGAGCTCTCCCAGCGAGAGAGGCGGTAAGTTTAGTCTCTTGGCCGCATAATCGAGAAGTGCCGCTACAACTTCTTCGTTTCCAAGATTAAAAGGTTTAATCGCCAGAAACCACCGGCGCATATCGGAGAGATAACTATAGGGACTGAACTCTTGGGGGGCCGTTAGATTTTCATAACGGGACATCATATCGTTCAGGTCGGTTAGCCAGCGCACTAATTCTGTTTTAACACTCGCTCCTTTATAGAAATAAAGATCGGCGGAGCTAAAATTTTTATCCTCGCAGGCCTTAACGTTTTTTAAAGTCAAAAGGGGATAACCTTCAATACTTCTTAAGTCATAATCATCGAGCAGGTTAAAAATTTTGGAGTTAAGAATTTTTTCCGCGCAGCTGAGGCTTTGTTTGGGATTGGTTTCCCCATTATTCGTTCTTACTTTTCCCAAATCCGTATTGGTGTTAAAAAAGCTTTTTCCAACAAATAGATATTTGTGAAGCTTGGTGATGTCCGAGTACTCAAGATAGATTGGACTTAGTTGATTGATGAATTTCTGACCATTGTTCCAAACCTGCCAATCTCTATTTTTAGGAAGCGTTGTCTCGCTGTGATTTAAGAGTTCGTTTTTGGCCGAATAGTATGAGCTTTTTCCAATCGCCTTTGGGATTTTAAATCCTTTGAGTTCATTCATGTTGATCGCATAGACCTGAAATTCATGATTGAGCTTTTGGAAGCGATCCTGCAGCTGGCATTCCTGGGGATAAGCTTTCAGTGCTTCACTGCAGGCAAAAGCATTGGAGCAAGCTATGAGTGTTAATAATAGTAATGAGATTCGCATCAGTGGCTTATATCAAAGAATTGGCCATCATGAGTAAAATGGGAAAATATTATATTCCCAAGATTAAAAATCATGGATTCAAGGAGTTAGGGACTGAAGGCCAAAGTTATCACTCGAACAGTTCTGGTGTTGTCGATCGTCAGCTTCTTTGCCGATATCGCTAGTGAACTCCTCTATCCGGTCATGCCCCTTTATTTAAAAACTATCGGGATGGGGGCTGTTTATATCGGCATTCTGGAAGGAGTGGCCGATGCCATCGCGGGAATTTCAAAAAGTTATTTTGGAAAACTCTCTGATGTTAGTGGAAGACGCATGCCCTTTGTTTGGATGGGCTATATGCTTTCAAGTTTTTCCAAATCGGCGATCGGTCTATTTGCCAATCCGGTTTGGGTATTAATAACCCGCTCATCAGACCGTCTGGGAAAAGGGGTGAGAACAGCTGCCCGAGATGCCATTCTCTCGGACGAGGCAACCCCGGAGACCAAGGGAGCTGTCTTTGGATTTCATCGATCGATGGATACGCTCGGGGCATTCGTGGGCCCGATTCTGGCCTTGATTTATCTTCATTATTATCCTGGCGAATATCGAAAATTATTTCTGTATGCTTTGATTCCCGCGCTGTTTGTGGCGGGCTCACTGGCCTTGGTCAAAGAAAAGCCGCGGGAAAAGAAAATCGAGAAGGGGAATCTTTTTTGGAGTTCCCTTCGTTATTGGAAAATGGCCACACCGGAATATAAAAGAATTCTTATTTTAATTATCGCTTTTACGCTGATGAATTCTTCCGATATGTTTTTAATCCTCAAGGCCCGTGAGAGCGGCTTGAGTGATGTTCAAACCATTAGCCTCTATATCTTCTATAATTTGATTTATGTCCTTAGCTCCTATCGCATGGGAATACTTTCTGATCGCATTGGGAAGAAAAATGTTTTTTTGATCGGCCTATGCTTTTTTGTTCTCACTTATGCCGGGATGGCCTTTAATTCGCGGTTGGATGTTTTTTATCTCCTCTTTATTTTTTACGGACTTTTTGCCGCAGCGACAGAGGGAATAACCAAGGCCTGGATTAGTAATTTGTGTGAAAAAGTCGATCTCGCTACTGCCCTGGGTTTTCAGGCAACCACCCAAAGTATCGCGGCGATGTTCGCCAGTTCGATCGCCGGTATTATTTGGATGGCCTTTGGGCCACAGACTATGTTTATCTTTTCGGCGCTGGGAGCTTTGCTTATTGCGGTAATGCTCTATCGAGAGAAGGCCATTGAATGACGATTCAGCAAATATTTTTAGCAAAAGAATAGATACCAGCAGGCAGAATGCGTTCGTCATTAGAATGGCGAACACCCAGCTCACCAACTTCAATGATTTTTTTAGAGCGGTGATCATTCATCAGGTTGCGAAGTGCTTCTGATTGCACGCCGTGAGTATGGGAAGAGAGAAAGAAAAAACTATTTTCTCGGGTGAGTGTATTAAAACAATCGTGCACCAGTTCTGAGATCATCTGATCGAATTCCCAGAGTTCTTTATTGGCCCCATGGCCCCAGCTCGGTGGATCGGCGAGGATGCCGTCATATTTAAAACCTTTTCGAAGCGAGTGCTTGATGAAGGCCTTCACGTCTTCCTGGACAAATTTTATTTTTTTGGTATCGAGTTTGGAGAGTTCAGCGTTTTCACGCCCCCAGCTCAGGACGCCTTTACTTGAATCGACATGAAAAACTTCTGCGCCGGCAGAAGCGACCGCCAGGCTTGCGCAACCGGTGTAGCCAAATAAGTTTAAAAATTTAAGCGGTCTTCCCAGTTGGGCCTGGAGGCGAGTGGTTTCGTTGACCAGCGTATTCCAAACGGCGGCCTGCTCAAAAAAGACGCCACAGTGGCCAAAGGAAGTGAATTTTAATTTAAAGGAGAGTTCACGGGCCTCAGGGCCATTCCAGTTCAGTACGAGGCCCTGGGGCTCTCTATCCGCTCGGTGCTTCCAAGTTCCACCTCCATCGCTTTTACGAATACAGACAGATGTGGCCTTTTTCCATTCATCCTCGCCCAATTTAGGGGCCCAGATCGCCTGGGGACTAGGTCGCTCAACAGTCACGCCAGCGATGATTTCTAGTTTTTTACCGTGGCCTGAGTCTAGCAGGACGTAGCCGGGGATTTTGTCGGAAATAAGATTTTTCATGAATTTTTAATATATTAGAGAAAGCAACTTGTCTAATAGAGTTGAAATTTTTATACTGAAGGGGTTCCATTTCATCCACGCACTCTTAGCTCAGCTGGATAGAGTAACCGGCTTCGAACCGGTTGGTCGGGGGTTCGAATCCCTCAGAGTGCGCCATTTTAATTCCAATAAATTTTATTCGTCCCCCTCAAAAAAACAGTTATAATTCTTCAATGATAAAACTTAATAAATTTCTCGATTTAATTGAAAATAACGATCGTGCGTCAGGAACTGTATTACTTTATAAAAATCAAAAAGTTCTCTACGAGCGAAATTTTGGCTTAAATATTCAAGATAAAAGTGCAGATCGAATTTATCGCCTAGCCTCAATTTCTAAAACATACACGGCTACAATTATTTTAAAACTCATCGAAGAAAATCTTCTCAATCTTCACACTCCTGTAACTAATTTTTTTCCGGATCATGAAAACCTAAAAGGTGTGACTATTGAGCATCTTTTGCAACATCGATCGGGAATAGAAAATTACACTGCTCGCGACGATTATTTTAATCACTTTGAAAAAGGAATAAGTCGATTAGAAAAACTTGAGCAAATCAAAAGTTATTCAAATCACTTCTCTCCTGGTGAAGAATACTCTTATTCCAATACAGGCTTCTTTTTACTCTCTGTTATAGCTGAATTAATTACAAATAAAGATTTCTCAGAAATCATTCTAGATAAAATAGTAAATCCCCTTAAATTACAAAATACTTATCTTGCTAATAGTAATGAGCCTAGAGCAAATGAAATTGATAGTTTTATAAAAGGAACCTCATGGATAAAAAGTTCGAACACTCATCATTCAATTATATTGGGCTCTGGTGGAATTGTTTCTACTGCTAATGAACTGGCTATTTTTTTTGAGTTTCTTATGACTGGAAAGCTTCTCAGTGATGGAAGCCTTAAAAAGATGATGGCGATGGTCGATAATTACGGATATGGTTTAACCACATTTCCTTTTGGTAATAAAACTTTATACGGACACAATGGAGGTGTTGACGGTTTTATCACCCTGGCGGCCTTCTCTCCTGAAGACCAACTGGTTTACGTCATGTTAACTAATGCAAGTGCCTTCGATACGAATTTGATTTCGATCACGGCCTTAAGTTCTTATTATGGTACAGCCCATCCAATTCCAGAATTGGAAAAAAGTGTCTCCATTGCAGATTCGGAGTTACATAAATTTACCGGTGACTATGAGGCTAAGGATTTTCCTCTCGACTTTTATTTTCTAGTTGATAATGGCTCTCTTTATCTGCACCCGAAAGGACAAAATCGTGTTCCACTTGAATATTTTGGAAACAATACATTCAAACATGTTGGGCTAGATGTTGTTCTTAAATTCTCAGACGACTTTGAACAGTTACAGTATACTCAGGAGCATTTAAAACACACCTACTATAAAATGGTTCGATAAGTTCCTTACGCATTCATCGAAAGGTGTGGCAATGCTATCAATTCATCTTTGAAAAAATAAATTCGAATTCTATTATTAAATTTCTTAGTTCTTGATTGTTTCATAACTTGCTTTCTTTTTAACTAAGAGGATAAGCATGAACGAGATAGGTTTAGCAAAAATTGAAAGCATGATTTACGTAATCAGAGGTCAAAAGGTTATGATTGATTCAGACCTTGCTGAACTTTATGGAGTTGAAACCAGCCAACTAAATAGGGCCGTCAAAAGAAATCTGCTTCGTTTTCCAGAAGATTTTATGTTTCAACTTACAAACAATGAGTTTAAAGAACTTCTAAAAATTAGAAATACGACTGATTCATATGGCGGCGCTAGAAAATTGCCGTATGCATTTACTGAAAATGGAGTTGCGATGCTTTCTAGTGTTTTAAATTCGGATAAAGCAATTGTAATCAATATTGCAATCATTAGAATTTTTACGAAACTTAGAAGTTTCTTATTACTGGAAAAAGGTTTGAGTGAAAGAATTGATAAGCTTGAATCAGGTACGAATAAAGTTTTTAAAGCTGTATTTGAACGACTAGATTTAATTGAAGAAGTCATTGATACCAAGTTACCAACAACTAAAAGAAAAATTGGTCTCAAGAATTCATAGTTTATAAACTTGATGTGCCAAATTGGCATTTCAAGTTTTCAACGCTCCGTTATTATTAGCATTTAACTGACCTTGAAGTACCAATTTATAACTTCAAGTTTGAGCAGTCTCAAGACAAGAGGTTTGAAAGTCATCAACTGGCTGCGCCATTTAGTTTACAAGCGTAAACGTTTCAATCTTAATCACATTTACGAATATAGGTATTAAGCTTTCCCTTTATTTGAAAGATAATAAAAATACATACTAAAGAACAAATAATAAACAAAGGCAGAGTTAATAAGATCACACCTATGTCGCCTGGATCATCACTAACTGATCCAAAGAGTTTAATCTGGCAGCCAATATTAGCCTCCCTTTCTAGGGTACAAGAAGCAAAATTTATCAGAATAAAAATAAATGAAGTTTTGAGCCAATATTTAGTTTTTAAGGATTTTTGTATAGCAAATATCAAAAGAACAGCTAGAAATGGCCCAATAAATCCAAATAGAATGTAATGTAAAAAATCATTTTCCCAGAAAATTTTGCAGGCATTTATATTCATAAACAATTATTAATTTAACTCAAATTCTTGTCAATGCCCTGCTTATTGGCTCTTAAGCATTTCGGAGGATTTACCTGGAGCGAGATTACTCTTAATTGTAGGTTTCGCAGGTGTTTTATATATAACTTACAATGCAATTAAAAATCGTAACAAATAACCGAATTCCGAAAGTCATCCGCACAAAATTCTAATTTAGTTCATTTGGCCAGTCTCTATGAAGTAGAAACAAGTCAGTTACACAGACAGGTAAGAAGGAATTTGAATCGTTTTCTTTGATATGCCAAAATGGCATATCAAAAAAAGGAAGAGGAGGAAGACAGAAATTACCTCTTGTATTCACGGAACCAGGTGTTGTAACGCTAAGCGTGTTGAGCAGTGAAAGTGTTGTTCGGGCGAAACGGACGAATTAATGAATCGCGGACGATATAAATGATCGAAAACAATTCGTTCACTTTATTTAAACTTCAAGATGAGCCCCGGGATTCTAAACAATGAGAGGGGGATCAATCCACCTTAATCCATCCATGCATTTTCTTGAAAATACACTCTTAAATCCTTTTGACGTTAATTCTCCCCAAAACATACTTCCAGTATATTCAGTGCTTTGATTTACAAGAAATTGCCAATTTGTTTTTCCTTTTTCTTTAAAACAAGTCTTAATAAAAGTGTCATCTAAACTAGTAAACAAAAGTTTGTGCTCATTACCGTTTTTTTCAAAGAACAATGTTTCTCTAAAATATTCAGTATCGCCACAATGTTCCTTTTGTCGGTATCGGTAATTAACTAAGAGATAAATTTTATTATCGAGTATGAAGTTTTGAATATGATTATACACGACTTTAGATTCTTGGTTCTTTTTATTTAATCTCGAAGAGATTAGCTTTATAATTTTATTATCAACTTGATCCAATGTTTGCAAACTGCATTTTTCGAGATTCTTTACATCAAAATCTTTAAATCCAACATACTCATTATTCTTTGCTTTTTCATCGTAAAAATTTTTTAAAGTGTGCTACACCGTAATATCCTTGTGGTTCATAGTTAGGAAAAAGGGAGCTCATATTTTTTTCATAAGCAGTATTGAATGATTCTCCGGTTGTTAAATTCATTATCGTTAGAGCTTCGCCAGGTTTGAAACTCAACTGATGATTTTTGTCTCTGGATTCTAAAATGATTTTATCTTTAAAGAGTTGCGTAGCATTTTCAATTCCAATATGACTGTATTGATAATAGGTCATAACGGTAAATGTTTTTTTCAAAAAATTAGGAGCTTCATTTCGGGCTTCAAGTTTTTTAGTCTTCGTAGCATCCGCAAAAAGTAAGTTTGAATTTAAAATTAAAAATAGAACTAGTAATCATTTTGTTTTCATTTAATGATTCTACCTTTTTAAGTTAAACTGCAAATGAAATTCCAGCTATCAATATAAAATTGATACTTCCTTGATATTACCTAGGGTGCACTTGCGATATGAAAAGATAGATGCACCTATATGTAAGAAGTTTTTTGCGGTACCGATTTGGCACCGCAAATATTGATTCAAAAAGAAGATTCTCTCCCTATATATTCACCGAAGATAGTGTGGCGATGCTCTCGGGAATTCTAAGTAGTGAGAGAGCGATCAATGTAAATATATCTATTGTGAGAACTTTTACAAGAATTAGAAGTGTCTTGGATAATGATAAAATAATATCTAAACGGATAAGGGAATTGGAAAAAGGAGTGGATCAAATATTCAAAGTTGTTTTTGATCGTTTAGATGAAGTGGACGCAAGTATCTCTCAACTAAAAAGAGAGTTGCCGCCACTTGCCCCCAAACGTAAACGAATAGGATTAAAAAATCAGTAAATTATAAACCTGAAGTGCCAAATTGGTACTTCTAGTTTGCAAGGTGTCGTTATTATTCAGTTAAGTGAACTCGGTTTGGCACTTCAAGTTTTAGCAATTGAGGCAGGAAGTTCGAAAGTCATCCACTTGGGTGCGCCATTTAGTTTACAATCGTAAATAATTAATAATTTTGTACTTTTACCTTTCTTTGGTTAGTTTGTGAACAGTATAAAGAAGCAAAAAATACTGCATGAAAAAAAATAAACCTATTATATATTTTTCTCCGAATCTAATAATCGAAGAAATAAAATTATATACATCGCTATTTATTGAAAATTCAAAAGGCATAATAAGGAAATCAAGTAGCAAGAAGATGAAAAAAATAAGCAAACTAAGGAGCGTGTTTGAAAATGTTGAAAAAAACCCTATTGCAATTCTTATCGCAACTTCTTTCGTAATTTTTTTTCGATAAAGTAATAATGTAATAAAAAATGGACAGCATAAAAGCCCAAGCGAGTAGTGGAATTTAGCACCACTGTGGATGAATGAGGGTAAAATGGTTAAAAATATGAAAGTGCCCAGTATGGACATTATTTTTCTAAATAAAGTTAAATCTTTATTTTTTAAATCTTCAAAAAGAATATACTTTAAAATTACTTTGCCCATTTGATATGGAATCAATTAGATCATCATTCTTCAATAAAGGAAACCAATTTACATTCTCTCTTTAGTTCATGGGGAGTTCGTGTCACCGGTCTTGTGGATAGAATATGCTGATAAATTATAAACGGACGAAAATAAGTCGTCCATTATCTCTCAATACACGAACAATATCTGATTATCATAACCATAAAATCAGGGTTTCTCATGAAAAATGTTCGATATTGATCGCTTGAAGTGCCGCCATTTATAAAACGCTACAATTTCAGAACATTGAAAGACGGCCCAAAGTGATGGTTCGAATTTTTATATTCGGACTCTCATCCCACAATGGTAGAACACACCACAACAAACCTTAATTTATTCTAAAGTCGATATATTTTTTAGAAAACGTGTAGAATAAATACTAATTTTAAATTTGAAATCTATAGGAGTAAGTATGATTAAAGCCTTCCTCAGTTGTATTTTACTAGTTCTGTTAATTTCCCAAACTAACGCTGAAGAATCTCTCAGTAATCAATATAACAAGATGATAAATGAAAACTTTGAATCAGTGACTAAAGGCATGACCTCTGAAATGAAGGAGCGCTATAAAGCTCAAATGGAATTAGCGATAAAGGAAATGGCAAAATATGACAATTTGTCTCAGGAAGAAAAAAATAAAATAGACGAGGAAAACAAAAAAAACTTAAATGATCCGAAAAAAATAGAACAAATAAAGAAAAACCTTGGCAATATGCCAAATGAAGATAAGGCAATTCTTAATATCATGGCTAATAATTTAAATAATGAAATTAGAGCAATAAAAAACCCTCCTCTGGAAAACAATAAACCTAAAAGTGATTTAAAATTAAAAAAACTCGATATACGAGCAGGAACACCAAATCTACTTATTTTCCCTGATGAAAAATTAACTGGGCTTGGAAATGCAGACGCGAAAGTTTTAAAGGCAAAATATTCTGAACTAAAATCTAAAATGAATCAAATTAACACAATTGAAGTAAATAATTATTGCGCAAGTGAACTAGACTGCATGTCCATGTCATATGGACAACAACTTAATGGTGGCCCTGCAGGTTTTATAATTATGTCTAAAAATGATGTAAATTCTAAAGCTATTATGGCAAGAATTAATGATTTTACAGAAATGGATAAAAATATTCAGTCAACTTTAAAAGGCTTTTTACAGAGCGGAAAGCAACTTGAATGGCCTGATTTAGAATGTATTCAAAATAAGTGTCGCGAAAAATAAAAAAATCACTGACACGAGTTCCTAAAACAGATTTAAGACCTAATCGTAGGAGAATTGGAATTTAGGTCAAGAATTAAGGCAAGAAGTTCGAAAGTTATCCAGTTGGGGGTGTCATTCAAAAAATTCTACAATTTCAGAATATTGCAAAACGACCCAAAGTGATGGTTCGAATAAGTTTATCTCAACTTCGATTTTAAATAAATAAATTCAAATTTAATTATTAAATTCATCATTTCGTGACTCTTTCATAACGTGCTTTCTTTTTAACAAGAGGACAAATATGGAAGAAATTGGTTTGGCAAAAATTGAAAGCATGATTTATGTAATCAGAGAGCAAAAAGTAATGCTTGATTCAGATCTTGCTGAACTTTATGGAATTGAAACAAAGGCTCTCAAAAGAGCGGTACGACGAAATATAAACCGCTTTCCTTCAGATTTTATGTTCGAAATGAATGATGAAGAACTCAAAAATTGGAGGTGCCAATTTGGTACCTCCAATTCCATTAAAATGGGTCTTCGAGTTAAACCTTATGTTTTCACTGAGCTTGGTGTTGCTATGTTATCAAGCGTTTTAAACACCGGTAAAGCAATCTCAATTAATATTTCTATAATGCGAATTTTTGTCAAACTTAGAGGTTTTTTACTATTAGAAAAAGGTCTACATGAACGGATGAATAAACTCGAGTCGGGAACAAATAAAGTCTTCAAAGTAATCTTTGAAAGACTAGATTCAATTGAAGAAGTCATAGATACAAAGTTACCAACAGCTAAAAGAAAAATTGGTCTTAAGAATTAGTTTGTAAACTTGATATGCCAAATTGGCACATTAGATTCGTAACTAGTCATTATTAGTTGCCTTTGTCTGAACTTGAAGTGCCAATTTGGAACTTCAAGTTTGAGGAGTTAAGACAAGAAGTTCGAAAAGTCATCCATTTGGGTGCGCCATTTAATTTACCTACAATTTTAAAAATGCTATCTTTGTAATCATGTATTTACCTAAATATGCAACTGTAGATAATTCAGACCTCTTAAAGGATTTTATAACCTCTCATAGTTTTGGTTCACTTGTTACTTCTACTGTAGAAGGACTATCTGCTAATCACTATCCCTTTCTCTTAAGTACTGAAGGTGAACAAACATTTATACATACACATATCGCTAGAAGCAATCCACAGTGGAAAGAATTAACAAATGAATGCTTGGTCATTTTTAGTGGTCCTCATGCCTATATGTCTCCAACATATTATGTTAATAAATTAAATGTTCCGACCTGGAACTACACTGCCGTTCATGCATATTGCAAAGGCGAAGTCGTATCTGACATGAGTCTCGAAAAAGACCTTATGAAAAAACTTGTTCATTTTTATGAAGAAAAAAATCAAACAAATTGGAATTATGAGCTTCCAGAAGATTTTCATGAAAAATTACTTAAGGCCATCGTTTGGATAAAATTAGAAGTGGTTAAACTGGAAGGCAAATTTAAACTCAGCCAAAACCGAGAACAAATAGATTATGAGAATGTAATAAAAAATCTCATAGAGAAAACATCTGACAATGATCAAGAGTTAGTTCGATACATGAATCTAACAAATCCATTTAAAAAAGCTTAAAAAATATATTCTCTTTTGAAATAAGTTCGCCCCGGTTTAAGCGAAAGAATCAATAAAATTGAAAATGGTCCAATTGAGACTGTAACCTTATGTTATTGTTTGTTTTTTCAAGGGGCTTTATTTGGCATTCCATGCCTTATCTGACTTTAATGTAAAATAATTAAATTTGTCATCGCATTTGTTCCCGTGGTGCCAAAATGAAATAAGTTCGATTGGGATAATAATAAATCCTTACAATCGGCTTCTATTGTTAAACCAATTAGAAATTACGATGGAAAAAACGACAAACGCACTATATTTTTATTTCTGAGGACAAAAAGGGGGATGACATTATGATGCGTTTTGTTTTAACAGCTCTATTAACTTTTACAAGCGCCAATATTCAGGCTGGTTCTTGCACTGTACGCTCTTTGAGAATTGATGCCAATGAACAAGGGAAAGTATTAGCAGGATGTGTTCAACCGTCACCACCTCCTTCGAGTACAAGGTCACGAGCTCAATAGTTCGATGAAGAATTTTCTGAATTAGATTTTGTTATATGAGTTTTGACAAAATTATTATTCTGCCTTCATTGAAATTAAGGTTCTTTTGCAAACGGCATCAAATTCAGACAACTAATCCGAAAGTCGTACACTTGGATGCTCCATTTAGAGAATCCTTTCTTTTACAAATATCTTTGAAGTTGATATATTATTAATGTGTTAGAAAAAAGGATTAATTAATGACTATTGAAACTAGACAAGACATCGTTCATTTAAAAATCATTGGCAATATTGTAAAAGAAACACTTAAACTAATGATGAAAGAAGCAAAAGCTGGGATGACCACACTTGAGCTGGATGAAATCGGAAGAATTAATTTTGAAAAATATGGTGCAAAGTCAGCTCCTAAATTCACTTATAACTTTCCTGGTTATACTTGCATCTCTGTTAATGAAGATATTGCTCATGGAATTCCAGGTCCATATAAAATCAAGGAAGGCGACCTGATTAATATTGATGTCTCAGCAGAACTCAACGGTTATTTTGCAGACACCGGTGGATCTTTTGTTTTAGGTGAAGCCACCGATATCCAGAAAAAAGTAATGAAGGCCACTAGAGAAGCTCTAAATGCTGCTATCTTAGTTGCAAAGGACGGAGCTCCTCTTAATTTAATTGGTAAAGCGATTGAAAAAATTGCTCGTAAACACAACCTAAATATTATTCTGAATTTAGGAAGCCATGGTGTGGGTAGAGCTCTTCATGAAGAACCCAAATTCATTGCTCCCTATTTTGACCGTTCAGATCGTCGAGTGCTAAAGGAAGGTCAGGTCATAACTATTGAGCCATTTTTATCTACGAAAACTACCTACGTTGATGAAGGCTCAGATGGATGGACTCTTTCCGGTGAAGCAGGAAATGTAGCCGCTCAATACGAGCATTCGATGATTATTACTAAGAAATTACCAATTATTTTGACTTAAAATATATAAAACTCAGGTGACATTATTACAAAATTATTAAATCCATTTGAAAAATTTGGATCATTAAAAAAAATGCCTTTCACAGATGAATTGCAATTAAAAGCTATTTTTGAAGACTTGCTTCTAATGGACATGTCTACTGAAGAACAAGTGTTAAAGTTTCAAAAGCAAAGAGACTTGATAGAGAAGTATAATGTTAATGAAATGGCAGAGAGTTATTTCTTAATGACGACAGATGTTTCCAGCGAAGAAAAGAAGAATCGAAAAGAACATTATGAACAAGTGATCTCTCCGATTACCAGAGAATATGAAGAGAAGCTGAATAAAAAATTTCTCGATTCAGTTGTAGCCCAAAACTTGGGAGCTCCTTTTGATATTGTTCGAAGAAATCAAAAGAACGGAATGGACATTTTTTGCACAGAAAATATCGAGCTACATAAAGAAATTGATAAACTCACAAATGATATTACTGAAATCCTCGGTAAGTTAATGATTAACTGGAAAGGTGAGGTCCTGCCTTTACCAGCAGTTTATCCTTTTTTGAAATCTCCAGACCGCGAATTAAGAAAAGAAGCATTTGATACGCTCAATGCCGTTCAATTATCAGTCGCAGACGCCATTGATGTCCTCTTTGATCAGTTATTAGTTCTGAGACAGCAGGTGGCGGTGAATGCAGGGTTTAAAACATACACCGAATATCGTTTTAAAGAAATGCAGCGTTTCGACTGGGACGCGTCTGATTGCTTTAAATTTCACGCTGCGGTTAAAAAATTTATTATACCTTTGAGAGAGAAACTTTTAGAGCAAAGGAAAAAGAAACTTAATCTGGATTCAGTAAAACCATATGACCTAAGCGTAGACGCTGATGGCAGAGAGCCTCTTCGGATTTATGAAAAAGGTGATACAGAGTCTTTGATTGAAGGAACTGGTAAAATCATTAAGGCCATCGATAGCGAACTCTATTCTTTCTTTTGTAAAATCAGAGATAATAAACTTCTGGATTTAGACTCTAGAGAAAATAAAGCTCCTGGTGGATACATGGTTATGTATCCAGTCTTTGAGCAAGCCTCTGTTTTTTACAATGGTGTTGGAATGTCTTTGGACCTGATGGTCCTTCTTCATGAACTTGGACACTGTTTTCATTATTTTTTAGGCAAAGATGTTGAACCATACTCTCTCCAAAACTGGACTTCGGAAGTGGCCGAAGGTGGATCTATGAGTATGGAGTTTATAGGTCTTGAAAAGATGAGCGAATATCTAGATATTGATAAATGTAAAAGAATAAAGGAAGAGAGGCTACGAAGTATCGTCGGCCTGTTTATAAGATGTGCCCAGGGAGATGAGTTTCAACATTGGCTTTATGCGAATCCGGGACATAGTGCCCAGAAACGCAGAGAAAAATGGCAGGAGCTCAATCGTGAATATTATGAAGGTGTGGATTTTTCTGGTTATGAAGAAAAGCTTGCAAAAGTAGAATGGCAATTTCCCCATATTCTTCAAATGCCATTTTACTTCATAGATTATTCAATTAGTGAGTTGCTCGCGCTGACAATTTGGGATCGATACAAGGCCGATCCTGCTGATGGTATAGCTCATTATAAAAAGGGATGTAGTGCCGCTGCATCTAAAACAGTTCCCGAAATATATGAGTTGTTTGGAACGAAGCTCAGCTTTGGTGAAGAAGTGATTGCTCCTTTGGCGAAAAGACTTGAAAGTGAGCTTGGGTTATGAGGCATGTTTATCATGTTTAATCTTTCTGTCTTTGTTTGCTCACGCCAGGAGAAGTGATGTTTTTATATTTGAAAGGGATATAGGGAACATCTTGTCTGCAGTTCTTGAACTTCTTGAACAACCTCCTGTTTTATCTGGGCCAAATGTCATATTTTATCAGAAGCCATTTTGTACTTAGAGATGTCATTATTTTTAAAGTCTTTATTTTTTCATCATGGAGGATTTATGAAAAATAGAATTATAATAAGTGCGATGGCGATGACTCTTACTTTTTCCCAAGTTTTTGCTTGTGATATAGATGGAAAAACCGGGTTTATGCCGGCCAACAATCTGTACATTTCAAAAGATGATAAAGCATCAAATGGTATGACAAAGGAAAAGTTTGAATCGATCGTTGATCGCGTCTACGTTGCTTATGCTCCAATCGTTAAACAGGTTCACAAAGCAAAACTTAAAATGATTAACAATTGGGATGACGGAACAGTTAATGCTTTCGCAAACCGTTCTTTTGGAACTTGGAAAGTAAATATGTTTGGTGGACTCGCGCGTCACCCAATGGTTACAGATGACGGATTTATGCTAGTTGTTTGTCACGAAACTGGTCACCATTTAGGTGGAGCACCTAAGTACGGTGGTACAGGAAGTGCTTGGGCCTCTAACGAAGGTCAAGCAGACTACTTCGGAGCTTTAAAATGTATGAGACGCGTTCTTGAAAAAGACGACAATCAAGCAATTGTTGCTAAAATGACAGTTGATGCAGAAGCAGTTACAAAATGTGAAGCTGTTTATAAATCAGCTAATGATGTTGCTCTTTGCGCAAGAATTGCTATGGCAGGTAAATCGCTTGCTAGACTTCTAGGCGATTTAGGCGGCAATTCAAATGTGGCCTTCAATACACCAGACAAATCTGTTGTTAGTAAGACTTATGATGCCCATCCAGCAGCTCAGTGTCGTATGGATACTTATTTCAGTGGATCACTTTGTGATAAAGCATTTACTGAAGATGTTTCTAATAAAAATCCAATTGATGGAACATGTATTAAAAGAGATGGCTATACAGAAGGCGTACGTCCGCTTTGTTGGTACAAACCAGCTGTTGGTGAAATCTAGTCTTGAGCTGATTTAAATTTAAATCTCAAAATATGGGGGCCGGTTTTATCGGCCCCTTTTAAGATTTAAGGCAGATAGAAGCTACCTTATGTATCCAATTATTAGATATATACCCATTAATAAATCTACTAATAAATTTACTTCTTCTGTGCTAGAACTCCCTATCAATTATAGGGGGGACCATTAAAATGAAATCAATATTTGTTTTTTTAATTCTATTCACAAGTACTGCGCTTTTGGCAGGATCGAGAGTCTCTGATGAACTCTTCACTGAGAAACAAAGAAGTGAAATCATTCAAGCGATTGATAATATTTGCGCTGATACCTGGTGTGAAGGTGATTACAATTTTGAATTTATCGATTTTTCTTGCAACAAATCAGTTCATACATGTGACTTAACATTTCATTTTATCGAAACTGATGACAATAATGTTCAGACATACTCTGCCCTCCAAACTTGTCAATTCACCAATATAACAAAATTCAAGCAAATCAAACAAAGTAAGAATTCATTAAATCGCGATTTTTATGAAGAGCTTACTGATTGCATCACTACTCTAGAAGATCAATTACAATTTTAATTTACCACTCGAAAGTTACACGAGGGCCGACAACGCCCTCGTGTTGACCTTCCCCCGATAAACACCTCCGAAACCTAAATGAGTCACCCTATGTTTGACCCCACCCCTTTAACTAATCCACGCTAACTTTAGGCATGAAGCAATTGTGATCGTTATTTTCCAATATACAGAGAGGATAAAGATAAGGAAAAAATCAAAGATTTTCATCATCCCATATATCAGGGAGCAGTTGATAGAAAAATTTCAAATTTAGAATGTAAAATGAAATGTACAGAGCCCTATCGCAAACGTGAACAAGAGCAGAGTTGTTATCGTTCGTGTGGGCAGGAGTTAATTAAAGTTGTTGACGGGAAAAATATTAGACCTTCTAAAAAAGATCTGAATGCATGTGTGATGGCATGTACAGATAAAACAGACGGTGGAGATCTTAAAAAGAAGCTATCTCAATGCGAAGAGGCACTTCAGTTTTTGAAAATGGGTGACTCGAAAGTAAATAATAAACTTTCTCGAGACGTAAAAGAAATAGAGAATAAGTTTAGAGAATGTTCTAAAGAGCATATGAACTGTGCATCTGTAAAAACGATTGGTAAGTAAATTTTAGTTCATTAATTAAAACTTAGAAGTGTTCAATGAAGTTGAAGAGTAAAAATGGTTCTGGATGTAACTAAAGAATAGAAAATCTTCGTATTGTTCGAGGCTTTTTAGTTACTTCACTTTTTTCATCAGGTCACTCAGGTATTTTTTTGCCAAATAACTCTTGGTCGATTGCTCTATTCCCATCACGATCTCTTTGAGCACATTATCAATGCAGCAACTTACCGGGCAGGCCTTAAGAATGGGTTTGTGATGAAGTGAAATCAGCGCTTTCTCTTGAGTTGAAGCGAGATAAATATCTTTTAGTGAAATGTCATCAGGGGCTTTTGCGATTTTAATTCCTCCACCTTTTCCACGGAAGCTATCAATAAGCTTTGCATCAACCATATTGGAAACCAGTTTTCTGATGAAAGTCGGATTAGTTTTTAAAATTTTAGATAAAGACTCAGAACTTATCATCTCATCGGAGTGATAGGCCAAGGTCATCATAATTTGAACAGAAACTGAGAATCGAGTATCTTCCATATGATGAGGTTAACATTCTTTGGCTATTTTGTAAAATGTACTATTTATTATTGCATTAATTGGTATTATGGCTATAATGTATCCATTATTGATGCATTTAATGCCAAATAACCAGAGAGATGTATATGTCTAATTTATTTCAACCCTTAAAACTGGGTACTCTTAATCTAAAAAATAGAATTATCATGGCGCCGTTGACCAGGGCCCGTACAGAGGGTGAGGATCGTGTGCCAAATGATCTGATGGCGCATTATTATGCTCAACGCTCGACTGCCGGGCTTATCTTATCAGAAGCAACTTCGGTTCACCCGATGGGAGTTGGATATGCCAGAACTCCTGGTATCTGGTCAAAAGAGCAAGTTTTGGGTTGGAAAAAAATCACTAAAGCAGTTCATGAAAATGGGGGAGTGATTTTTATGCAGTTGTGGCATGTGGGTAGAATTTCGGATCCACAATTTTTAAACGGTGAACTTCCTGTTGCACCCTCGGCCATCGCTCCGGCGGGACATGTGAGTCTTGTCCGTCCAGAAAAAAATTACGTTACTCCTAGAGCTCTTGAGACTAGTGAGATTGCAGGTATCGTCGAAGCGTATCGCTTAGGTGCTCAGAACGCACAGGAGGCCGGATTTGATGGAGTAGAGATCCATGGTGCCAATGGATACCTTCTTGATCAATTCCTTCATGATGGAAGCAACAAGCGCACCGATCAATACGGCGGTTCAATTGAAAATCGAGCAAGACTTCTATTGGAAGTAACCGACGCGGTCATCTCTGTCTGGGGTGCCGATAGGGTTGGGATGCACTTGTCTCCACGTGGAGACTCGCACGACGTATCGGATTCTAATCCTGCGGACTTGTTTAGATATGTTGCCAGTGAGTTGGGAAAACGAAAAATTGCTTTTATTTTTGCTCGTGAATACCAAGGTGCCGATAGTATCGGAGCAGATCTAAAAAAAGCTTTCGGTGGAATCTTCATTGCCAACGAAAAATTTACTAAAGAATCGGCTGAAATCGCGATTGAAAACAAAGTGGCAGATGCCGTGGCGTTCGGTATACCGTTTATTTCAAATCCAGATCTTCCTAGAAGATTTGCGGAGAACGCTGCACTTAATGAAACTAATTTCACAACTATTTATGCGCAAGGAGCTACCGGTTATACTGACTACTCTGCGCTTTAAAATTACTTAAAATTTAGAATATGTGTAGGACACTACACATATTCTAAATTTTCACTCGATAGAAATTCCAGCTCTTTTCGGAGTTTTTCAATGAATAGATTTTTGTCGATGTTATTTCTAGAAATAATATAAATTCGATGATCCCAAAGACCATTGATGGACGACAGTAGTTGCAAAACATTCTGTTGTAATTCTTTCTTTATGTAGGGAAGTGGAATTAGACAAAAACCCATTCCATCCACCGTCGATCTGATGATGGATGAGACAATGTCGCTCTCTAAAATTGATCGGTACTGAATTTTGTTTTTCCCCAGGTAGGAATTAATTTCGGTACGCAGTTTTAATTGATCGGTAGGCAAGGCGAGATAACTGGCTATCTTTTTCCACTTGGCATCGCCCTCTTTAAAGTTTTTTAGTTTTAACTGGTTAATAAACTCTTTGCTACCTGCCAGAACGACTGGCATGGAGTATTCTTTTTGAATTTTTAAATTGATATCGTTTTCAATTTTATTAGTAATAACAAAATTTAGCTTACTTAATTTTAATTGCTGAATTAAATGATCGTGAGAGTCGGAGGTCATTTTGATGATTGGTCTATTCTCGGGCTTGTATTTATTTAAGGCCAATCCGATGATGTTGGTTATAAAAGTGCGTGGGATCTCGATGTTGATTCCAATGTTGATTTTTAATTCGTCATTGTCGAGATCTTTGAAAAATATTTCTAAATCTTCATTAACTTCAAACATGCGTGAGCAGATGTTAAATAGTTTCGAGCCGTCAGCGGTAAGCTCAAGTAAACGTCCTTTTTTAGTTAATAATTTTTTATCAATATTATTTTCCAGCGTTTTAATTTGAGTCGAGAGGGAAGGCTGACTTGTTTTTAGGTAGCGGGAAGCTGCAGTGACACTTTTTAACTTTGCTACAATATAAAAATAGTAAAGATGATTAAAATTTCTCATTCTTTAATCTATACCAATCTTGAATACATGACACTTAATTTTATATTATTAAGTTTTTTAATTCCTATTACAATTTACTATAACGCTACTACAAACAAGGAGAATAAAATGCGTTATGAAAATGATTTCTGTGCGAGTGACAATGACTTGCATTTTGAAGCATCTTCCCTTGGGGAATTGTTGAGAAAAACGCGTGAGATGCGTGGAATAACACTTAAGGAAATTGCCGCTAAGACTAAAATACATGTGGGGGTATTAACTAATCTGGAAAAAAATAATTTTGCAGAACTTCCATGCAAACCCTACGTATCTGGTTTTGTGAAATCGATGGCCAATGTTTTAGGAATTGCTCCAAAACGGGCCCTTGATTTGTTAGAGGTCGCTTATTCCCAGATCGAATTGACTACCGTGAAATTGGTGGAAAACTCGCCGAATCTGACTGATCATTTTATTATTAAAAAATTATCAGATTTAAAGTTTCCTGATAAAATTCCGCAAGTCTCAAAACGAAAGATGTCAGGTTTATTTTTAATTCTCATAGGGATTTTTTCCGTAGGAGTAGGTAGTCATTATATTCAGACCATTAAAGGCCAGAATATTCTTGAGCAAGTGGTTTCAACCCAAAACACTCCGCCAATTGAAGCAGCTCTGGTCACTCCGATCGCTCCAGTTGCTCTGACTGAGGCCACTACTGCCCCACTTACTGCTGAGCCTGCGCTGCAAGCAGAATTGGTAAAACCGACGACCAGTTACCCCATTTCGGTAGGACTGACTTTTCCTAAAACACTTAAGACTATTAATGATGAAGGGTTTGAGGTGCCTGGAAATCATTTTTAATTAAAAATAATTTGTGAAGAGGGATGAGTCCTGGCGAAGGTGTCGGATTGATCTCTCTTCACAAGTTTTTCTATGGTTTAAAATTGATCGATCAAGCCGAGATAAAAAACTCTTACTTTGATGCAGTATCTATCTGCACAAAATTCCACCAAAACCATACGGCGATTAAAATAAATGCGACGGTGAAAATAGCAATTTTGCGTGTTAACTTTTTTTGGGTCGAGCTGTCTTGTGGCTCTTTGACCGGATTCTCACCTGATAAATTATAGTATTCAGAAGAAACGTTTTTGGGTTGATTTTCATATATTGCCATAAAAACTCCTACCATTATGTACTCGAGATAAGAATTGCAATTCGTAGACCGAATTTTCAAATACATACTCTAAGTAAAACCAATGCATAATAAATATGCATTGGTTTAGCTAATTGTCTTTCAATATTCTAGAGTCTCTATCCTTTATCAAAGGACACATCATTATGAAAATTGAACATTTAGACACCCAATTCAAAAAAGTTCAGCCCGCAGTTATCGCTTTCTTTAAAAATCTAGATCATCTCGAAAAAATCTTGGAGGATTTAAAAAAATCAAACTTTAAAAATGAAGACATTTCTATTCTGACGGTTAAAAAAAAGGATCTGGATAAAAACATCCTGGAAGGTGTGGCAACCGGGGCAATCACAGGAGCAACTGGAGGAGGCATTTTGTGTTGGCTCGCGAGCCTTGGCGTGATCGCCATTCCTGGTGCTGGTACCTTTATCGCCGCAGGTCCTTTTATTAGTGCTGTGGCCGGAGTCGCGCTTGGAGTAAATGCCGGGAGCATCGCAGGGGCGCTTGTCGGTTTTGGGATGGCCGAAGTAGAAGCAAAGGAGCTTGAAAAATATATAAAGGACAAAGGATTAATCGTTGCTGTTCACCTCAAGGATCCAGCTGACCAAAGCTTGGCAAAAAAAATATTGATGGACAATGAAGCTATCAAGGTTTTTGATCCACTTGAGTCAGACTCAAAACAAGTTGAGAAGAAAAGACAATTTGATTCAAAGCTATCAGAAGCATAAAAAACAATAAGGAGCTAATATGATAAATAAAACACTCAAAAATGGAATTGCTTTACTACTCTTTTGCCTTTGTACTTCAAGCTATGCCGAAGTCGGCTCGGTCAAAATAATTTCTCCGCTCGATGGGGCAAAAATAAAAAATACTCTGAAGATGGATTTTGATATTAATCCTGGGCCTAAGGGGAATCATGTTCATATGTACACGGATGGGGAAGAAGTAGCGGTCATCAAAAAACTCAAAGGGCAGTATACTTTTAAAAACCTAAGTGCCGGAAAAAGAGAGCTTTGTATCAAAGTGGTCGACAAAGGTCACACTCCTATTGGTGTAGAGAAATGTATCCATGTAACAGTTGAGTAGGTGACTTGGATTTACAAAATTATTTTTATACCTTCGTTCAATTTTTCCATAATTTTGGCGCAGTCGCGGTGGTGGCCAGCGCCGTCCTTTCTTGCCTCCAGCCTTTTAGCCACTCATTTTCTTTGCTTCGTAAATTGGCCTGGGTATTGTTGATCGGCTGGGTTATTCAAGGGGGGAGTGGTGCCGGATTCGGAGCCGTTAGTTATTACTATCACCGCCGATTTCCTGATATCCATGGAATTGCCTTAGGCGCCTTGTTGCTAAAAATGTTTTGTACGGCACTCGGAGTTCTTTTAGCAGGCCTCTATCTGCGGCGTGAAGCTCATTGGAGCGAACGAATAAAAAAATTATCCTGGAGGGGGATGCTTCTTATGGCCTCGGTCAGTTTATCCGCAGCAGCTTTTTTGAGATGGTTTTCCTGAAAAGTAAATATAACAAAAGGCTATGTTTATTTGTTTTCGCATTCCAAGTTCTTCGCTTGATTCTTAACTTCAACACGTGATACCTCTTTTGCCGATGAAGTTTTAATAATACATTTTTGAAGGGGGTCGTTGTGAAAAAATTAATCCTGGGAACATTTCTTGCTCTTTTGTCCAACGCTTACGCAACTGTTGACTCCAATACCAATGTCTTTATTGTCGTCAAGCATATCCAATCAGAGGAATATTTTGTTCAACGGGCCCCCTTAATTGGATGTTACGGCCTTCCCCGTGGACCTCAGCTTTTGCAACTAACTCGCTCTTACCTGGTTAATAATTTGGGGTGCGGAAGTTCAACAACTGAAAACATCAATGCCTTAAGTTGTGCCACTGTTTTATCTTCAGTTGAAGCCGATGATTATTCTACGTTTAAAAAAATAATTTTAAATATTTCTAAGTGTGATGACAAAAATAACCACGACTTTATCCACGCGATTAGAAAAGTTGTGAGATTGAACTTTGCGACTAAAACTGTTCCTAATCCGAAGTTGATTTTAGTGAAATAATCTTGTCCACAGACTTATGAAAGTAAATTTTTAAGAGTGGCCGCCATTACCACTAAGGTCTGTTGGGTATAATCCAAAATTTCGGTGACCGATGCCTGAGAGGAGGCAAATCTAATCTTCAATGTATTTTTAGAAATCTCCACTTTGGCTATGCCTTTAATGTTTTTGGGAAAGAAAGAAAATACATTCTCTTTGTGTTCAAAAGTCCCATGATTATCGTCTTCCAGCTCATATAACGCGTCTTCTAGAGAGTCCACGTCGAGTGATCCCTTGATCGGGAAGGTGATTGTATCAAAGCCATCGGTGAAAATTTCATCAATTGGCATCGGGAATTCGGCCAGGGGAACTCTTAATTCCAACTCTCTTCTGATGGTAATCTCGGTGCAGTCATATTCTGATTGAGCGGCACTAATATTGTACCTAAAAAATTCAGTATGGAGTGCGCCCCCTTCGGGATCTTTAACTGTATTGCTGTTTTTTAAGCGAAGGGTCTTTCGGGCATTATCAAAAAGTCTTTCAATCTCAATTTTTAAATATTCATCTTGAGCGAGTTCTGCCGCAAGTTTGGAAGCAAAACTACTGTGGTCTTTGGGGATTTTGTGTCTACTTTTATTAAAGGCCTCAAGGTTTTTATAAGGTACATTTTGCTCTCTCGAGATGATGTACTGATGAAATTGAATTTCGACATTTTTATTTTGATTTTCATCATCACTTTCAAATTGGATCAGAGGATTAACGACAGAATCGTCAATAACACTAAAAGGACTTTGGCGGTCGTTGATAAACATCGTTTTGGTAATATACTGAGGTATTTTTGCTGATAAATATTTATTAAGAGATACATTGGTAATGGCGTTGTCTCTATCAATAGCGCCGTCGTCTTTGCCGTTCATGGCGTTGATAAGGTGCAGGGCCCAAATTCCATGTTTGGCCTGTGCTGAAGTAAAAGATTTTTCTCCCGGATAACATGAAAGGAAAAATGAATTGCCCGGAAAGCTTCTTACCAGTTCTGAATATTCCTTTTCTACTAAGTTAGAGGCTGCCGTTCTCAATTTGTTTTTTGATTTCAATTCTTCAGCCGAAGAATCGATAAAGATAAAACTTTTTTTACATTCACGATTTTTCAACGGACTAAGTATCAGCTCGTCCAGCGATAATGACGTTTCTTCCAGCTTGGAATTATCAGTATCCCATCCCGTGATTCTGTTTTGCGATTTGGTATTAAAGCCATGACCGACATAATAGAAATAGCATTCGTCGTTTGGTGTCAATCTCTTAAATAATTTAGCCACTTCAGAGGCGATGGTGGCAATATTGGCCATTTCATTGGTTAAAAAAAGCAAATTTTCATCTTCGATATAGAGCTGTTCGCTGAAGGCTTTTTTGATAGAATTGGCGTCGTTAATGGCAAATTCAATAGAGCTCAGTTGTGGTAAAACCGCGCTAGAGTATTCTTCGATTGCGATGATGATGCCAAATTTTTTCATTTATATTCACCTGAATTATTTTTAACTCTTGGATTATAACTTTTTCAGGCCATTAATGTATAGGGTTTCGAGAGCATTCTTGGGGATTTTTGCAAAATGAATTTGATCATTTTAGCCAGGGGCCTTTTCCCCTAAAAAGGAAGGCCCCCTTGTCTAACTCAGATAAAAGTTTAAACTAGAATGACACTATGAAATGTTTTAGCAATTTAATAATTATCAACCTGAGCTTTGTCTTTTTTCTGATTTTAAATCAGGATCTTAAGGCCCAGGAGGAAATTGCGCCTGCGCTTCTTCCGGAAGAATTGATGGTCGATGTAACTCATAAAAGGCTCTCTAATTCTCTCTTTTATTTAGCTAATAGAATGGATTCATTTTTTGGAGGGGAGAGAGCAGATGATTTGCCCAATGGATCTCGGCTTAGACTTTTTTGGACCATAAATCAGGAAGAAGGGATCGCTTTAAAAGGAGAAGTTGCGGTTCGACTCAATATCGCCTTGGTTGAAACCCAAAAAAAGCTCAAAGTGAGCTTTCAAAATCAGTACGAAAAAGAACAGCAGCAAGTTGAACCTCAAGTTCAGGCGCAAGCTTTGACTCCGTCGACTGCCCAAGTCCCTTACGACCTACATGACTTACTTCGCTGGCGTCTTAAGATCGACTCCGGAATCCGGATTGATTTTCCTCCCGATCCTTTTGCTCGATTAAGCATCCTGAAAAGCTGGCATTTGGGCTTATTTGAACTCAGGCCTTCACAACAATTCTTTTGGTTTCTCAAAAACGGATTCGGCGAAACGACCAGATTAGATCTTGATCGGCCAATCAATAACGATTTTTTAATTCGGTATGAAAACGATGTGACTTGGACCAATGCCAGTGACCAGTTTATCTTTTTTTCTGGGCCAACATTCTTACATCAGCTTAATGATAATCGAGGTCTATCTTATGGCGCAAAAGTTTTAGGCCAATCAAAACCAACTTGGTTTGTCGATGACTACCGCTTGGATTTAACCTATCGCCAATTACTCTTTCGGAAATGGTTTTTTGTCGAGTTCAATCCTTACGTGCATTTTCCCAAAGAGAAGCATTGGGATAGTCGCTTAGGTTTTAACTTGCGTTTTGAGGTCGTGGTTGGAAATTATTAGGCGCTTTGTTAATTATGACATTGACCCTGAACACAGTGCCCGTTTGTTCCACATTGATAGTTGTATTCACAAGTTTTAATTTTATTTTTATTATTTAAATCCAGTGCTTTTTCTACCAGTTCATTTTGTTTTTCCATTTGCTTTTTAGTGTCATGATTTCTCTGCCCTTCAATATATCCTTGGACAAATTTATCCTGATTTTCCTTGGGACATATTCTTGGTAATTGTTGCCCTTCATTTCCTATTAAGTAACCATTTTGAAATGTACATAGTTCTCCCAGGCCTTTTTTAAAACCAGCTTCATATTGGGAACTATCAGGCGTAATACCGAATTCTTTACATCCTTCAAAATAACGATTGTATAGATTAGCGTGGCGAAATTCTGCGTCTGATTTTCCATGTTCCTGCCAGTTGGCCGATTCGCATTCTTCGCGATTCATCGAAGCACAGCTCGTAAGTAGTAAAATAGCTATGAGATATAAAATATTTTTCATTCTGAATTCTTCCTGAAATTTGAATAATGTTTAAGTACACTGGAGTCTTTATTCTAATTCAAGATAGATTAAAATCAATAAATACTTTTGGGCTGAAAGATATAACCCAGGTCATGAGCACAATGATCGCGGCCAAGGATCCATAAGTTTTATTAAAGTTGCCAAATTCTTTGGTGTAAAATTGAAGTGCTATCTTAGTATTCTTTTTTATAGAAGCAATATCTGACGGCTTTTGCTTTTAATAGAATTTTTACCAAAAAATACTCTTGTGATTCTCTGATCTGAGCTTCGTAAAGATCTTGCCCTTCACGTTTTACAAGAATAGCTTCATGTTCATTAAACGATACCGCCCTAAAAAGAAGATTCACTTTAGGAAAGCGCGTAACAATCTGTTCATATGTCATTTTATCAAAAAAGTTTTCCGAATGTTTATCCGCAGTCACCGGAGCAATCATCAGTCCATCTTCACTATTGGCAGGAAGCAATACTGATGGGGTTTTCTTTTCAATTGAATCTCGAAAAAAACATCTTCCAGAAATCGCGACGCCGATCCATGGGCCAAAGTCTGGAATAACTGCTTCGTTGTATGATTTTTCGGCGCTGTGAAAATCAACGATGTTAACGTTGGCTACTGCGCCAAATGAAACTAAAAGTAATAAGCTGAGAAAAGACTTCATAGGACCTCCAAAATTACTAAATAATAAAATCATAAAAAAGAGCATTAGTCATTGAATAAAAGAGACCATTTTTCTGCATAAAATGCTAAAATTGCCATCATTCTAATTGTTGGAGTCACTTTGAAAAATTATCTGCACTGGATTTTATTCCTAATCTTTTTCATGTCAGTTGAAAGTTTCGCTGGAAGTTGCCAGGAAGTCCGAATGGGGCTGGATATTGGCTCTGGCTCTACTAAGATGATGGTGGCGAAGGTCGATTTTTGTAAAAATAAAATTTTGGAGGTGCTTCATAAAGAAAGTTATCCCGTTGCTTACAATGAAGACCTGGAAAAAAGTACTGATGGCAGTTTAAGTCCAGTGGTCATTGAGTTAGGGCTAACAACCTTAAGCAAAATGATGGCAAAAGGAAAAACTTTCAAGCCTAAAAAAATACGTGGAGTAGGCACATCTGTTTTTAGAAAATCTAAAAATGGCATTACAGTCATTAAGCAATTTGCCCGGCAGTTAGGTGTGAGAATTGAAGTTATTTCCCAGGAAGAAGAAGCGAAGCTTGGGTATCTATCGGCCTTAGCTCAAATGGATGAAAAAAATAAAGAGAAAAATATTGTGGTGTGGGATATTGGCGGTGGATCAATGCAAATGTTCAGCATCGATAAAAATAAAATCCCGCGTCGTTACCTGGGAGACTTGGCCGCTGTTACATTTAAAAACATGGTCATTGAGGTCATTCAGTCAAAATCACTGGAGACGACAAGTTCTCCCAATCCCATCGGCGAACAACGTGGACAGATTATTGCTTTGGCCCGAGCCTATTCCAGAATTCATGTTCCTTCCGAAATAAAAGATGATCTCAAAGAGCGCATGGTAGTTGGAGTCGGTGGAGTTCACGGTCAGTCGCTCAAGAATCAGCTGGAGTCTAAGGGCACGACTTATACTCTGGATGAGTTGGATAAGGCGGGTTTTGTCCAGTCATTAAAAAATGATAAAGAGCTGGGAGGGGATTACAGCTCAACGGATGTCACCAACCTCTTGTTGGTGCAAGGCTTTATGGAAGGTCTGGGGATTAAGCAAGTCAACATCGTTGATGCCACTCTTCTTCAGGGTGTGATGCTTAAATAATACTCGACCCGCCGTCATTTATTTTTGCAAAAGCTCGAGAGATCTTCTAGTTTTCGATCAAATTTCGGCATCGTCAAGAGATGGGTGCGTATTAAACGATCGTTTAAATTTTCTTTTAATAGTGGCGGGTATTTTGAAGTTCTTTCAATGTAGACTGGATCCGTTTGAGTTTCACAGTACTCGCGAGCTAATTTTTCTTTCACTCGTCTATAGAGACCTGGTCTCCAGAAACTAAGATGAAAGGATTCATCCATTCTAGGATTAAAATAGGTCTTCATATCAAAACGATTGTCAGGATTTTTTTCAAAACGATTATTACGGAAGAGGATGTATGGATTTTCTCCCTCGCAAAGATCAATAGCGAATCTCATTCCTTCATAATTGGCTTCTAGATCTCCATAAGAAAGAACGCCGCCAACCGCGTAGCCCAGAAGTCCTTTTTCTGTTTTAAATCCTTTGATAATGGCCTTTTCAAGCGCCTGATCTTTATTCAATCCATCTTTTATATAGGATAAATAATTATGGTAATAATTTCTTCCAATCAACGAGAAGTGACCGAGCTTATCAGTTCCCATGTAAATGCCGTTGACATTAATGGTACGGGCCAGAGGTATGATTTTTAATAAAATGTCTGCCTCTTCATAGATGGTCATTTTCAAATATTCTCTATCTGAAATTGAACTGTCCGGGAATTTATCAACTTCGGGAGATTTCTTCGCAAATTGGCTTATTTTACTAATGCCCAGGTATTTCCCTCCCACTAGATTGTTCATGACATTATCTGCCACTTTACTGCATTTTATTTTTTCAGGATTTTTGGCATTGGCTTTTTCCAGGGCCTTATTAATTTGCTGATCAAAATATTTGTTAAAAACCTCTGAGGAATCCTTAATCAGCGCTTTGGAAGCAATAAACTGATCTGTCTCAAGAGCAAAAGCGGGGGTAATCAAAAACGCCAGGATGATTAACGAAGATTTCATTTCGGGCCTCAGGTTATACATAAAATCCAATTTTAAGGCCGAGGAGGATACACTTCAATCAAAGTGTAAAGAAATCCTCTATAGATTTTACATGGCTTCACCTAAATTTTTGGGATATGTAATGATAAGGAACTATTTTTTGAAATAAAGAGGAAGATTGTGAATTCAAGACACAAAATGGACAGTTTTAAAATAGAAACGACGCCTTTGTTGGAGCTAGTGACTGCTGATCTTTATCTTGAGTCAATTTGGCTTTCAAACATGTCGATGCTTGAAGACATCGCTGCAAAATTCATCCTCAGCAATGTGACTGAAGCCACGCCGAACGAAGAATTAAGAAACATTATTGAACACGTTAAAGATGAACAAAGACATGCCAAGCTCTTACTGGAGATGCGTCCGGCAACTGTTTATCCGGACAAAAAATACTATGTCCTGGAGGAAGAGTGGAGAAAAATTGGACAAGAATTTATCATGGGCTTCTTTAACAGTCCTCATCTGCGCGAAGCCAATCATCGCCATGCTGCTTACGTTCATGGTGCTCAAACCATAGAGCGTTTTCCATTTAGAATTTACAGTCTCTACTTATCGATGACTAAATTGACAAAAGTGCATGAACTACTACCGGGGATTATCTCTGATGAGTTTGGCCATATCGAATTAGGCAAAAGCATGTATGCGAAGCTCTCACCAGAAGAGCGTATGCCCCTGACCAATCTTTATCGGCTGGAAGAAGAACTGTGTCTGATGATGCTGAAAAGAATGAACTTGGCGTTACGCCAATGTTGGGACCTTTATCAACCTGAACTCGATTCATCGCTTGAATTAAAACTGATGAAAGACAGTCAGTTTGAAATCGCATGGAATTATGCTTTAAGTTGTGGCGAAAAACAATTTTCACAAGAGCGATCCGATCGAATCAAAGAGGCCAATACCTTGTTGCGCAGCTCTTTGAGAGCAAAAACTGGTCATCGGGAATTAGAGAAATCACTTGAGACAATCCTTGGCAATTATATTTTGAAATCGCTGGATGCCGGGCTTTCTGAAAAGGTTATTCAAAACCGTTTCGATAATCATTATCAGCGCATGATTTATCATACCAACAGCATTCCTCTGCATTATGCCTACTTTCGGATTTTGGAAGATCACTCTGTGGAGGAGGCGAAGATGGATGAACAGAAATTAGAGCAAAAAATATGGTCAGATTTAATTTTAGAAATTTCACAAATGGATCGATATGAAGACGGCCTTTCTCTTTCCCGGGCTTAATGGTCTTTTACGCCAAAAAGATCGAGAGCGCTATTTAGAATTGCCTCATGTCATAAAACGTCTGCAGCAGGCCCAGGCAGCGCTTAAGCGTGAACTTGGACTAGAGGCCGACTTAATAAAAATGCTTACTCAAAATACTGATGAAATTTATCGCATTGATAATATCAGTCTTGCTGCCGTCGTTATTTCCTCTATTCAGGTCGGAGTGGTGGATCATTTGCGTGAACATTTCGGGAATCCGGACTGGATGGTCGGGGTCTCGCTAGGGGATATCGCTCGTAGTGTTTCAGCAGGGGCATATGAATTTGAAACGGCAGTGGTCGCCCATGTGAAATTCACTCACAAAATCGATGGCATCGATAAATTAGGCGGCAATATTGGTGTGGCCACCTCGCTGCTTAGACCTTTTACCCAAGAAGATTTTGAATGGTTTGAAAGTAAGGGCGTTGATGTCTCCATCTTAACCTCACGCTTTTTAAATGTCGGTGCTCTCTTTAGTGCCCTTGAGAGTGTACGTGAGCGTGCTAAAGAGCGGGGATGGCGGGTCATGCCTATTCTCGATTATCCAGCACACTCTCGTTATATTAAGCCCTACGTGGACGCCTCAGAAAAAGATTTTCTGGAAGTTAAGACCAAGACCCCCGAAGTTCCTATCTTTTCGACTTTGAGTTGCAAAGCTCTCCTTTTGCCAGATGAAATAAAACGAGAATTTTTAGAGACCATCACCCGCACCATTCATTTTGAAGCCGCCATTACCGCTCTTCATAAGGAACATAATGTCACTCGCTTTATTAATATCGGGCCTTGCAAAAGTCTTTATACTTTGCTCAGAGATATTCCTCTGGATTTTCAAATTGAAGATGCCGAAGATCTACTAGCTTCTACCAAATAAAAGGCACTAGGCGAGCTCGCTTCGAACAGAAAACGCGATATTTATCGCCCATGTGCGACTCCAGCATTTTTTCTTCCTGAATAATTCTTCGGTAGAAGGCCAATAGCAGTAGTAGCGCCGAGATCAGGGCCGCCCGATAAGAACCCAAAAAAAGTGGAATAAAGGTATAGGTTAAAAAGGCACCGGTGTAGCTTGGGTGACGTAGGAAACGATAAGGTCCATTTTCAATTAAAACTTGATCATCTTTAGTTTGAAGATGCATCGTGAAAAATTTGCCAAGACTGATGTAGGCCCAACTTCTAAAGAAAAGACCAAATAAAGCAACACTTAAAAAGAAGATTGATAAAGCATCGTATTGAAAAGCTCTATCTCTATTCAAGAAGAAAGCTTCCAGCAGAGCCAGTGCTTGAGAAATATAAACTGACCAAATAATATGAAGGACAGTTCCTTTATCAACATCAGAATTATCACCTTTGAGCGGGTTGTAGTCGGCCTGATAATAAGAGGCAATAATGCCGATCAGGAAAATAATAATAACTTTTGATTCGATTAAAAGACGAATGTTGATAAAACTCATGAAGGCTATCAGGGGGATACAAATAATTAGTCCAGTCAAAATTTTTTTCATGCTTATCCTTGATAACGTTTGAGTCCGATTACTTTTTTTCCAGCTTCATGCCCCATCCCACACTAGGAAAAATGGAATTGGGTTTGATCCTGGCCCCCATTCCCAATTTAAGATTGGGAAAGAAGGGATCGTAGCTTAGCAGATGAGTGCTGAAGCCACCTTCTTTGGCAATAAGCTGTTTAGAGAAATTTCCAGAAATAAGAAACGAGGCCCGTGTTAATAAACTCATTTCACCCACATGGGAACCCAGGATCCACTGAAAGTTGCGTGCTTCTAATTTAGCCACTAAATCCAATGTCCTTAGCACTCCGCCAAGTTTTGATATTCTTAAATTAGGTATAAAAATGTCATGCATTCCATTTATTTTTTCCAAGGATGCATCATTCAAAAAGCTTTCGTCCAGAATTATTTTTAGCTTTAGTGCCGAGGCAATTTCTTTCATTTCATTCAGAGCATGTGGACTAACTGGTTCTTCGATCGCCCAAATGAAAGAGCGAAGCGGTGATAGATAATCAATCGCCTCTTGAGATGTTTTAAATAAATTATTGGCATCGACTCGTATTTTTTTTGAGAAAAAAGATACTAGCTTTAATATTTTTAAATCTTGGGATGCTTTTCCACTTAGCTTAATTTTAAAATCAAAAAAGCCAAGGCTTTTATAAATGATTAATTTTAGCAATGTTGCTGGAAAGGAATTAATCCCAATAACCCCGGAATAAGGAAGCAGGTCCCTTTTAGATTCCAGCCCCAGCAGCTTTTCTACCGAATAGTTATTTTCTCTGGCCAGGAGATCTAGCATTGCCATTTCCAAAGCACACCAAGCACTAGGATTGATATCAATTTCATTTGTCAGTAATAACGCTAATTTTTTTAATTCCTCCAGAGAATGAACTTGCTCCAACAGAGGGGATGATTGGGCAATAAAGTTTTTGGCGCTATGGATGCTTTCGCCTGTCACATATGACCTGGGGCAAGACTCGCCCAGCCCCGAAATGGATCCGTCATGGTTCTTGATTTCGACCAGGATAGTTTCGGTCTGTTCTCTGATTGCAGAATGATGAGCAAATTTTGCTTTGAATGGTATTTGAATAGACTCATGGGTGATATTTCTTTTTGTCATTTTTTCACATGGAGCTCAAAAGGGAAATCTACATCTGCTAAATACTGCAAATATAAAAATTTAAATTGAGATTCACTCTGACCTTTTTTTAAGCAATGGTTGCGGTAATGTTCTGATGTTCCATTTTTTAAGGCGATAATCTTGATCGGTTTAAGTCTATTGTCGAAAACCTTGCTGGCATACTCTAGGTTTACCTTTTTCAGGTGTTGATGAAGTTCTTGTGATAAATAGTCTAGCTTCAAGTCGCAATTTGCTTCCAGGTAAAGATTGTAACTTTGATTCACTTGATCGGCCAGGCAGATGAAAAAATTAATTTCTTTGTTTTGATGATTCATCTGTTCAATAAAATTTACTAATTGCTTTTCAGCAAGCTTTTCACCGGTAATATTAGTAATACCTTTCCCTTTTTGCGAAAAAATAATGATTGGGGTTTTATCAAAAAAACCTGTGACCTTTATAATGTCGTTGATGAAATAGCGATAGAAACATCCGATCGTCGTCACGATTATGTAATACTCGCTGTTTACCTTTAGTTCATGCAGCTCCAGAGTTTCACGGCCTCCTGACTCATAAGCATTCTTCTCGATAAATTCAAAAAAATTATCCAACAATGTTGGGATTTGTTTGTTGGTGTCGGAATCAACCGGAAGGGTTCCATAAAATTCGCTGCATAAAAAACCAAGCTCGCTCAGATGGGGCTGGGGCCCTATTAGTTTTTTTACCTGGGGAATTAAATAGGAACAGCTTCCTTCTTTCCAAAGAGACACGACGCGAAGATTAGGCCAAAGATCAACCGCGGTAAGATCATTGGTGGAATGAAGTAATTCCAATGCATGCTTAAAATTTCTGACATGCATTTTGATAATGGGATCATTGCCGTCTTGAATTAATTTAATAAGCTCGTCTCTTTTACTGTTAATTACTTCAAAAATCTTAAGCAGGCTCGAAGGATTAGGAGAAACATAAAAAGTGGTATTGGGAGAGAGCAAGGCCAGGGCCGCCAGGTATAAATATTTTTGGCCGGAATCGTTTAAGGCAGCTATCTCTTTTTGGAAAATATTTTTGGACCTAACCGATTTATGGGCCAAAGAGTAAAGCTTTCCCGACATTGAACCACATGGCCATTTATCGTGAAGTGTTTCTTCGTAGGCATTGCCGACAATCGAAAAAATTTCGCCATCTAAATAGTGTGGCTCTTTCATAAAGAGAGAATGGGATAGAATCTGCTGGGAATTTATATAACTTTGTTGGGTCGCTAAATTGATAGGTATATATTTGGGGGCACCGGTGGTGCCGCTAGTTTTTGTAAAATAATGAGGAGTCAGAGTGTTTAAAGCATCAGTTTGTCCGCTAAAAATAAGTTCAATATACGGACGATGTTCTTCATAGTCTCGGATCGGGACATTAGTTTTGAACTGGGCCACCGTTTTTATATTTTCAAAACCATGCTCTTTTCCAAATACTGTTTTTTGGTCCTGTTTTAAAATTTTAAAGAGCAGTTCATGCTGATATCGTTTAGGATCGCTGGCCGCCGCTTTTAATTTTTTGACCTTGTTTCCGGCAATAAGATTCATGCTTGTTTTTAAAAGGAAGCGAAAAATTAACTGATTGAAATGGGTGAATGGGGATAGTGTTTCCTCTTTTAGATTTTGGGGAATGTTTTTAGATCGCACCCCAACCCGGATAATCGGTTCCAAAGTGTTTCTTTTAAAAGTGTTAAAAAGTAAATCAAACAAGACAAAGTTATTGGCATAATTACACTTACTCTTTGTGAGATCAGAATCATGGTGAAAACGATGCGTTTCCCCTGAAGCAATGAGATAATCAAACCAGCCGAGTTTTACATCCAGGTTCGAGTGCTGAATATATCCGGTGAGAGCGTAAAAAAGATAATAATAAGAAAAAATTTCCAGGCTTAATCCTAGGGCCATAAAAATAAAGATTGTAAAAAAGAATTCCACAAATTTATCGAGAAAATGAAAGCGCGAAGTATTCCATGAATAAAGTTTCTGCGGGAAGTGATGAGTGGCATGGATAGGCCATAAAAAACGATAGGTATGACATGAACGATGCCACCAATATTGGAAAAACTCCCCTGAGATCGCCAGCAGCAAAAACTGAACCAAGGCCGGAAGTTGATGGGGCCACAGATCGAGGATAATGCCATTGGAAAATCCTAATAGCTTTAATAAATAGTGCCCTCCAAAATAGAGGGTGATTGGAAAAATAAGCTGCACTACGATCGCATAAAAAAGAACATCGTGTTTTAATTCCTCACGAGTCGGTATCCATTCCAGGTGTAGGGGATTTAATTTTTCAGCCGTGAAGATAATCACCGCAGAAATTGAAACTCCGGCATAGACCCCCAGTAGAGGCAGATGCGTAAGCCGATAGGCCAAAAAGTATGCGAGAGCTGCAACTAAGAGTGTTAGCGGATAAAGAGAATAAGCCAGGAGTCCTTTCATCATCGCTCATCGGCTAGATTGCTAAAATACTTGAGGGATTAACTTTTTTTTAGGCAAAAAAGGCCTTTTGGCGGTTTATATTTAAAATTTAAATTACTCTCTAAATAAATTATCCGATAACTGCATAATGAAAATAGCGTCATTTCTATTCTTAATTCTTTTCCTCCTTGCGGCCTGTTCTAAAAATGGATCAAAAGGAAGTTTTAAACTGATCATCGGCCAGGAAGTCACGGATGTGCCAATGAGCGGTGGGGCCTATGTCGAAACGGAAGACCTGAGTACTGGCCATAAAGCTCTTATCGGATTAGATGCCGAGAATTCTGCGGTCATACCACTGGGAACCTATAATTTATTATTCGTAACTTTTCTCGGACCCCTAAAACATAGCGGGACTATGTATTGCGGATCTGTCGCCAAAGCAAATCTTCTTTCTTCTACTGCGACCATATCCGTCTCGGTCGCTGAAGCGAGTTGCTCTGAAAGTCTCTATAGTGAACTCATTATAAAAATAGTAGGCAATTCCAATTCAATTTGGGATTCGGCGAAGTTCGATCAAGGGAAATGGGGCCCGTAATATGAAAAAAATAATTAATTTTTACCAGCGTTTAAGTTTCACTCAAGGAGCGATCTTCGCCGTTTGTTTAAGTTCGATCGCCGGGATTGCCAGCACTGTCACCGGACTCCATACCTTTGGTTCCGGCACAATCATTTCTTCCGCCCAAGTAAATGATAATTTTAATATTTTAAAAACGGCGATCGAGACGTCCGGCTCCCAGACATACGTCGGTGTCTATGATGCTTCCACCGCAGTAGACCCAGCGGCTGGGACTGCTGGTGATTATTATGTCATCACTACCGCGGGAACTATCAATGGAACAATCTATAATGTTAATGACTGGATTATTTATAACGGTACCACCTGGAGTAAAATTCCTTCCTCGGCGGTAGTTACTTCCGTTTTTGGCAGAACTGGTTCTATCACTTCGCTAGAAGGCGATTACAACCTCGGCAAGATGAGTGATGTTGATTTTACAACTCCGACACCAGTCCCGGGTAATTTTTTACAATTTGATGGAACAATGTGGAAAGCAGGAGTCATGACTTATACTGAAACTGATCCTAACGTGCAGAACTTTGCCAAATCAGTATTGCCCTTTTGTTCCGCAGGACAAGTTTTAAAATCGGATGGTTCAAGTTTAATGTGTGTCACCGATGTGGATACCGATGGAACCACCGCGGGAACATTGTCACAATACTATCGCGGAGATAAAACATGGCAAAATTTAGACACGGGCGCGGTGCCTGAAAATGCAAATTTGTATTTTACCGATACCCGAGTTTTAGCAGCGCCACTAATGGGGTTTACTACCGGTTCGGCAGCTACCATTATATCAACTGATTCAGTCCTTGCTGCTTTTGGGAAAACTCAAGGTCAACTAGATAATAAGCTGAGTTTAACTGGTGGAGTTCTTTCGGTTGGAACTATTTCCGGAGTGATTAATCCCATCTCACCTAGCGATATCGTTAATAAAAATTATGTTGATAGCTTTGGGCAGTGGACTAAAAACGGTGCCAACATCAATTTTACCAGCGGAGGTGTGGGAATTGGAACCCCTTCACCCGCTGCAACTTTTCATGTGTTTGGAACGACTACGTTGCAAGGAAACACGACCGTTAGTGGAGATCTTGTGATTTCTGGGACATCAACCGCCACTGCTCATATCACTACTTCAGACATGCGCTTGAAAAAGAATATTTATACGATAGAAAATTCATTAGAAAAAGTTCTTGAGATGCGCGGAGTAGAATTTGATTGGAAGAAGGATAATGAACATGAAATAGGGGTCATTGCTCAGGAAATTGAAAAGATTGTGCCAACATTGGTAGTGACCGACGCTTTAGGGATGAAGGCTGTCAAATATTCCAACATGGCAGGACTCTTTATTGAGTCGACAAAACAAATGCACAACAAAGTGACGGCACTGGAAGAAGAAAATAAAATGCTTAAATCTTATCTGTGCGCTAAAGATCCACAAGCTCCTTTTTGCCTATAATTTAGTAACCGATATTCCAGGGCATATGAACTCTGAAAAAATTACAGAGTTCTTATACCCTTTGCGAATAGATGCTAAAAGATTCATAATCACATCCTTTGGAGATTTTTATGAAAAACATTTTAGTGTTTCTTGTCTTAAGCATTATTTCATTTTCGGCTTTCGCCAAAGTTGATTCTAAAGATTACATTTTTGCAGTGACCGAAAATGAGAACGGCTTGTATGTCTATGTAAACGTCCTCGATCATTGGAATAAATATGGCTCACTCATTGATTCCTATCGTTCAGAAGAAGAGGATAATTTTATTAATGATGAAATGAATAAACTGAACCTTTGTAATTCAATGGAAAGCACTTTTGAGCCATGCCGCCAGGCCTTCTCTAAAGAAGAGTATATCAAAGCACTTAAGGCCAGTGGCTTTATTCACAGTCTTTCGTTTGAGCAATGGATGGAAACTCAGCTTTAGTCGCTGCCTGATTAAAATAAACCTTCAATCGATAAATAGCGCTCACCGGTGTCATAACAGAAGGTGAGGACAGTTGAGCCTTCCGGCATTTCTTGAATCTTGCTTTTGACTGCCGCCAGACTTGCACCACTGGATATTCCTATCAGGATTCCCTCTTTTTTGGCGGCGTCGCGAGCAAATTGAAAAGCTTCTTCTTTAGAGACGGTGATCACACCATCAAGCAGATCGGTTTTTAAAATGCTTGGAATAAAGCCGGCGCCAATTCCCTGCAATGCATGGGGGCCCGGAGTTCCTCCTGAGAGAATAGGGGAGTCGGTAGGTTCGACCGCAAACACTTTTAGGTTTTTAAATTCTTTTTTTAAGGCCTCCGCGCAGCCGGTGATATGTCCGCCAGTACCGACCCCTGTGATCAGGTAATTGAATCCACCAGGGAAATCATTTTTAATTTCCAAGGCGGTTGTCGCTTTGTGAATCTCGACATTAGAGGCATTTTCAAACTGCATCGGCATCCAGGAATTTTTATTTTCCAAGACGATCTCTTTTGCTTTTTCAATGGCACCTTTCATCCCTTTTTCTTTTGGGGTAAGAACTAACTCCGCTCCATAGAGCGCCAGTAAACGTCTTCTTTCAATGCTCATACTCTCTGGCATGGTGATAATAAGGCGCATGCCCTTAACTGCTGCCACCATCGCCAGACCCACTCCAGTATTTCCGGAAGTTGGCTCGACAATAATGGTGTCTTTTGTGATAATCCCTTTTTTCAAGGCATCTTCAATCATGGCGAGCGCAATACGATCTTTAATTGATCCACCTGGATTGGTGCGTTCGAGTTTCATATAGACGCTGATATTTTTCTTGGTAGCTTCGGGGAACAGGTGATTGATTTTAACAGTTGGCGTGTTTCCAATCGTTGCTAGAATGTTTTCATATTTCATAAGTAAGCTCCTCTTGTTCAGTAATAAATTTTGCATTTTGGTTTTTGTCTAATTTCACTTCGCTCTTGTGATAGACCAAAGAATAGGGTGCTACGCTTTTGGTCATCCAGACGTTTCCTCCGATGACCGAATGAGCACCGATAACCGTCTGGCCTCCAAGGATTGTGGCGTGAGAATAAATCACACAATGATCTTCTATGGTGGGATGTCTTTTCGTTTGGGCCATCGATTTATCAACGCTCAAGGCCCCGAGGGTCACTCCTTGATAAATTTTTACATTTTGACCAATGATAGCACTTTCGCCTACAACTATCCCGGTTCCATGATCGATAAAAAAAGATTCTCCAATTTTAGCCCCGGGATGAATATCAATTCCCGTTTTTTCATGGGCAATTTCAGAAAGAAGCCTGGGGAGTAGCGAGATCTTTTGCTGATAAAAAAAATGGGCCAGTCGATAAACAGCAATGGCATATAATCCTGGATAGCAAATAAGCACTTCCGAAAAATTCTTGGAGGCGGGATCCCCCTCATGCATTGCCTGGGCGTCCTTTTCAATTTTAGCCGTCAAGCGCAGAAGTTCTTGTTGGTAAAGGGAGAGAGTGCTCTTGACTTGTTTTTCATCCTCCATAATTTTAAGGATTTTGTTTAAATCTTTAAAATGGGTCTCTAGTGCCTGTGAGAGTTCTTGGTCATTCTGAAAATTTTTTCGCACCATTCCCGGAATGATAAAATCTAAGGCATCATTTAAAAAGGTATTGGCGCAATTTTTTGAAAGTGTAAAAGGCAAATCGCGGGCCTTCTTAGTCTGGAAGAGTTTAACTGCTAGATCCTGCATCGTGAGTGCTCCCTTTCTTAAAGTCACGTCATTATAGCATGTTATTATGGGGAGCAAAAAAGTGAGAAGAATTTACTCTTCCCACTCATTTTATTTTAATTCGTTCTACTTTGTCTTTCGCCCTTTAAGAGCTCCCTTTTTACTGTATTCTTTGAGGTCTTTGGATCTTAAACCTCGTTGGGAACGATCAGAATTATAGTAAGCCATAAATTCCTCCTGGTTCATGCTAATAGCCTATCAAGGAATAATTGGATTGAAACTATTGCAGCGAATAGCGAAGTTGTTTAATTAAGTATTGTATTTCATGCCTGTATTTATTTCACGTTTGGCAGCTTTCAGCTGAGAAAAAGGGAGCTTGTGCTAAGGTTTTACCATGAAAATTAAACTGACATTGGCCACATCTCTTTCACTGGGGCTTCTGCTGACAGCTTCGCTTCAGGCCGAGATTAAAAATCCAACAATTCTTTATGTCGGTGATTCGCACAGCTTTGGAAAATTCGGAACGGTCATTGAGAAAAAACTATCAACCCTTTCTGATCATGTCATTATGCAATCAAGTTGTGGTTCTACGCCTAGTACCTGGCTTGGCAAAAGCGGGTATGAAAAAACGGTTTGCGGCTTCTGGAAAAAAGAAGGCAAAGAGGAGATTCGTTCAAAAGAACACAAGACCCCCCGGTTTGCGGATGAGCTTGCAAAGTATCGCCCCGAAGTGAGTATTGTACAGTTGGGAACTAATATTGCGGCCGGATCAAGGCCTAAAAATTCAACTGCCAGCATCGAGGCCATGATGATGGCAATCGCAGAAGAAAAGGGCCTGTGTATTTGGATTGGTCCGCCCGATGCTAACTCGAAAATCGTAAGTAAGGTAAAATTAAAAGAAACCAATGAGCTACTTAAGGTGCTGTCAAAAAAACATAATTGTCATTATATCGACAGTCTGGCGCTTACGAAATTTCCACTAAAGGACAAAGAGGGAATCCATTATTCACCAACTCTTTCTGCCCAATGGGGAGAAAAAGTAAGCTCTCAAATTTTGACCATCATTAAAGCTTCTTTCAAAACTTCTTTTTAAATCCCAAATTAAAATCAATCTCAATTTTATTTTTGATTCTATAAACTCTGTTGGGGGTAATAAAAATTCGTCCCCCATTTGATTCAAAAAGAGAATCTAGTTTATTTAATTTACTGGCCAGCGCCTTGAGCAGGGGCATTTTTGTCAAATTAAATATTTTTTTCTTGCCGCTATGGTTTTCATGAGTGGAGCTCATCGACCATTCGCCATTGCTGGCCTTGGAAATGATGTAGGTTTCTTCGGTGCGAAACCGATCTCTTTCGTGCCCATTTTCTAAAATTTCTTCACAAATTTTTCCGTAAGGGCTGGAGCTCTTGTCAGATTTTTCAATCTGGGGCTCAGTTGAAATGAGGGGGTACTCTGTTCCTCTTTTCATTTTATAAACCAGATTTTCAGTGATGAAAATTCTCCCCCCTAGCTTTTTGAATTCTGGGTCTAATTGGTCAATGGCTTCGGTTAATTTTTTCAAGGAGGGCATGGCGTTTAAATCCAGATCGCTTTTGCTTAAGGGCACATGGAGCCCAGGTTTAGTGGTTTTAAACCAACTGCCATCTGCTTGTTTGGAAATATTAAAACTTTCTTTTAAGGTTCGCGGATCGATGTCTAGTTTATGGCCCAGTTTTTTAAATTCGTCGCATACTTCTTTGCACAGATTCGTCATTTCACCTTGCTCCACCTCATTGATTACTGGTCCTTGCATATTCTTCTAATATTTCGCCGCAATCTCGGCGCGGAATTAATGGATTAAGTTCGTAGTTTGCTACGTTATCCAACCGACAAGCTTGTACTTTATTATAGATTTCTCTGCATTCTGATAATGAAGTAAACTGGATCGTTCCACCAGAGATTTCTATGCTACTTTTGTTTTCTTCACAATAATCACAGTTGGCATTAAAGCTTATTAACAACAGTAAGCAGGTAATTGTTTTTTTCATTGAAATAGTTTAGCAGTGACTGTTTTAATAAAAAAGATCGAAACTTTAATTCATATAGTTATGAAGCAGCTGTTGAATTTTGCATGCCCTAAAATCAGGGCAGTAAACTAGCGAGGCAAGATCCAGTTATTTCATCACAGCCCGGTTTATACCAGCAAAGAGGACGTGGCCCGACAAGGTATCCATCGCTCTTGATACAGGTCCCTGGGACAGGACTGGTTTCCGAGACGTCTTCGGAGAAAGGCTTATCACAAAGTATTCCATGGAAATAGGTATCCAATCGACATTGGGCCTTGGGGTGATTTTCATAGGTTTGTTTTACAACTGTTTTATCCGGTGTAGTGAAAGCAATCTTTGAGTTCCCACCTAATTCACCCAAAAGCTGGGCTATCGATTTTCCGGCCATGGCAATTCTTTGGCAAAGAGCAATTTCCCCAGCATTTTTATAAACACTAGCGCATTGCTTCGTTGCTTCTTCATCAATCGTCATTCCTGCGACGATTGTTATATTGTCGTCTTTTTCCAACACACGCTTCATGCATTTAAGCGAACCAAAATAATCAGCTTGTCCTTCAGTGGATGCCCAATCAGTGCCTCCATAATACTTTGGAGCACCCCCTAGATGGTGGCCGGTTTCATGACAAACAACAAGCATCAAGCCGTCGTCAGTGACGAAGGGGTGTCTGGCCAGGCCGCCGTACATAGAGATAGACCAGGTTGATCCTATTTGATTGGCATAGGCATTGACCGTGTCATCATCCCAATTCTTTTCGATCTCCAGCAGCGCTCCCTTGGCCTTTACAATAGGCGAGTAATTTTCAAAAACCCGATTAATAATTGCCTCGAATTTTTCTTTAGTCATATCGTTCCTATCTTTTGAAAATTTTGAGATCCGCAGTTTGTTTTCCGGCATAAATCCACTTTTGCCTTGAATGTCGCAGGCAAATGTTTGAGCCGATAAACAAAGGATTGAGAAGGCGCTAACCAGAATTCCATTTTTCATAAGAGCTCCTTGATGAAGATGAAAAGTTATCTAGCTAATGATTGATTAATTTTTTTGGGGGGACATCAATTAAAATATGTCTTTTGGGTATTAGGGGAAAAAAAAGTTTTTTTGTCTGCATTAAACATCTTTTTCATTGATATAAATCAGTGTGAAATGTTCTTGATTGATTGTTTTCATTTTAAGATTAAAATGCTCTACTTTTGTTACCATTTATTTATCTTAATAAGGAGTTTGAGATGAAAATGCTCATGATGGTTGGTTTTAGTTTGTTGCTGCTCGCTTCTTGCGCCAATGTGCCTCAAATCGACCGGGGTCTACTCGCAAAACGAATTATGCAGTTGGATCCTCATCCCGAAGAAACAGTTTTTCAAGACGAAGTCAGGGCCTTTAGAGAAGGGGCGATTGGCGGCGGAAAAGCAGTAGGAGGTGGTTGTGGGTGCAACTAAATTTCAACGAGTCTTATTGTCAGTTCTAATGCTTTTACTCAGTATGCAAAATGCCTTTGCGGAGATGATGGAAAAGGGTAAGACAAAAGTTAAAACATTGTTAAACGTTTATTCTCAAAATAGTAAAAACGGAAAACAGGTTCTGGATAATTCCGGAATTGAAGACGTAACAGTCATCGAGCCACAAATTTTTGTTAAACACCAAATTACGGCAGACACCGAATTAAATGCCAGCTTCGTTATCGACACCTGGACCGCTGAATCGGATACCATCCTGGATGGAAATACCGGTGCCAGTGGTGAAGGAAAGAAAGGTCAGGCCCGTGTCGCGCCCAATCTAGGAGTGAGAAGGGAAGTCGGTAAAACAAGTTATGGAATGAATTTAGGATTTTCTAGTGAATACGACTACACTTCCAAAAATATTTCGGCAGATATCCAAAGATCCTTTGCCGATGATAATTTTACGATCGGTTTAGGAGTTCAGTATTACGCTGATACCGTAAGCCTTTTTCAAGATATCACTCCTCCGGCCAATGCCAGCATTACCAAAGATTTTAATCGTGATATTTATGCACTCAATCTTGGTTTTTCTCAGATTTTAACCCGAAGAGATATTCTCGAGTTTGGCGCAACCTATGCGAATTCAAAAGGCCGGCTTGAGTCGACTGCTGGAACAGTTAATATTGCTGGGACTCGGGAAGTTGAAGTTCTTCCGGGAGAAAGAAAAAGAAATGCTTTTTCGACTAAATGGGTTCATGCCTTAAACGATGAAATGGCCTTGAATTTAAGCTACCGTAATTATTTTGACGATTGGGGTGCCAGAGCTCATACCATTCGAGGTGCTTATTTAATTGCCCTGCGAGAGGAACAAGATTTTTTAGAATTTGCTCTTCGTTATCATTCTCAAAGATCGGTTGACTACTACCAAGATAGTTTCAGCACTACTGAGCGATTCATGACTAGTGATTCAGACTTAAGCAAATTTAATTCCTATGAGCCTTCCGTGATGTACCTGAGACAGTTGGGAGGAAAGGAAATTTTGGGAGTTAATTTTGAGGACGCTGAATGGGGAAATTCGTTGACCTATGCTAAACGCAACAGCGGTCTTAACTATATCTATTTGCAAACATCATTGGCTTTTTTCTTTTAAGGGTTTGTTATGAAAAAATATATTTTGTTATTTTGTCTTCTCTCTATAAGTATAAGCGCACATGCTGAAAAAATACCGGATTTCTCCCTGCCCACTCATCCTCAAAATGAAAAATTTCATTTACTTGAGAAGTTAAAAGGGAAAAAAGTGTTGATTAATTTTTGGGCCTCATGGTGCACTTCTTGTATACATGAAATTCCTGAACTGGAGGCCTTAAAGGCGAAGTACGGCAACGACGTCACTTTCGTGGCAGTCAATGCAGGGGAGAAGTCAAATTTGATTGATCGTTTTGTGAAAAAAAATAAATTTAGCTTTATCTTGTTAAAAGATGAAAACCGTCTCTTCTCCAAGAGTGTGGGCGTTGATTCTCTGCCCGTGACAATGGTTGTTGATAAAGATCTGAATATTACTTATCGCGGAACTGTTCCTCCCAAAGAACTATGAATGATATAATCTGCCGCAAGACTTATCAGGTGATGGGGGGAGAGTTCCAATTTTTATGCTTTCCCCAGAACTTTTTGAGCAAAGATGAAGTCTATCAATTATTTGATGATGCTTTTGCTGAAGTTAAAAGAATCGAGACAAAGTATACTGATTTCAAACCAAGTCATTTTAACCAAATTAATCAATCGGCAGGAATTTTGCCGGTGGTTGTCGATGATGAGACAATTTTTTTAATTAAAGAATCCCTAAGAGTTTCAGCACAATCTTCTGGCATCTTCGACATTAGTTTTGCCAGTATCGGGCATCTGTGGCGTGAGAAAAAAGAAAAAAATGAAGTGTTGGATCAGCAGACCATTAAAAATCAATTGCCCTTTATTAACTATCAATTAATTGAAATTAATGAGCAGGATAAAACGGTTTTTCTTCCTTTTACTCAAATGAGAATTGGCCTGGGAGGAATTGGCAAAGGTTATGCCGTTGATCAGGTTTATCGACTTTTTGTTAAAAGAGGTTTGTACAATTTCTATATTAACGGCTCAGGCGATATCAGAGTTCATAGTCGTACAGATGCGCCAAGAAAATGGCGAATCGGCATTCGCAATCCTTTATCAGCGGATGCCAGCAAGTCGGTAGGGGTTATTCAGATGGGAACGGGAGCGATTGCTTCATCCGGTGGCTACATTCATAACGTCAACGGAGACAAATATAACAACCACATTATCAATCCCAAAACAGGTGTCTCTAATAGAGATATTATCTCTAGCACCGTCATGGCCGATGATGCCCTAACTGCCGATACGACTGCCACTATATTGATGAATATGAGTAAGAGCGAAGCCGTTCAATACTTAAACGATCACAATTTAATGGGCTTGGTTTTTGATTCTGCGGGAATAAGTTATTTATCCAATAGGGCCTTGGCAAATTTCGGAATGTCGCTTGAAAAGTCTCGTTCGTAAATTATTTATTAATTGAGCGGTTTAAAATCATATTTTTTCATGATGGCCTGATAACTGCCATCTTGTTTCATTGTGGCGAAAGCATCTTGCCATTTTTTGACAATGACCGGATCAAGGGATTTTGAAGCCCCTAGGTATTCCTCAAGCATTGTTAACTGAACACCTGCTCTTAAGTCTTGAAGACCAAGACCACCCTCTTTTTCATACTGACCTCTGCAACCGTAAGGGGCAACCCATGCGTCTATCCTACGCAGTTTAAGTTTTTTTACATTTTGGATATCAGTGCTGGCAGGTTCCAGGTTGGTGAAGCCTAATGTTCTTAACAAATGATCAGCAACGGATCCGGACAAAATTCCAATTTTAAGATCTTTGGCTGCCTTAATCGTTGATATATCGTGATTGGAATTTTTTAAGGTAATAAGCACGTAGGGGTCATCGAGCACATGGATGAGCCAAGTGTATTTTGCTTCTCGCTCTGGTGTGCGGGCCAAGGGAAGGATGAGGACATTTGCATTGTTTTCAGCATCAAAACGCGCGCGTGCCCAGGGAACAAATTCAATCATGGCAGGTTTGCCGACTCGTTTTGAAATTTCTTGCACAATTTCATAGATAACCCCCGCGCCACCTGTTGGTGTTTGGTAGGTGTAGGGCGGAAAATTCACCGAAACAAAACGAAGTTCAGTCGCCGAGGAGGGGGAGGAGATTAAGAGTAATGAAATAAGCAAAATTAATATCGGCATTATTTTTTTCCATTAATGGGTAAGCCAACGATAAAGCATGTATTCTCAGCTTGGCTGTCAATAAAAAATTCACCATTATGATTTTTAATAATGGCCATCGATAAGCTTAGTCCCAGGCCTGTCCCTTTTCCAACTTCTTTGGTGGTGAAAAATGGCTGCATGACTTTGTCTTGAATTTCCACCGGGATTCCTTTTCCCGAATCAGTGAAGGAGAGCCTCAGTTGATCGTTTTGTATTTTAGCTTCAATTTTTATCCAACGCTCGGGAAGATGCTCAATGGCATCATAGGAATTATGTAAGAGGTTTAAAAAAACCTGAGAGTATTGAACTCTTCGCCCAGTGATGACGGTTTGAAAAATGTTATCTTCAAGGTTAATTTGGATATCAATTCCTTTGGCCTTAAATTTTTCGGCACATAAAGATAAAACATCACTTAATACATCGCCAATTTTAAAGGATGTATAATCTTCATTCGAGGCATCCCGGGTCAAGGCAAGCAGCCCCGTGATTATTTTGGTAATACGATCCGTAGTTTTGTCTATTTTATCGAAATAAGTGGCAAGTTTGTCGGGGGCAGTGATTCCTGCTTCCAACGTTCTTCTTAAAAGTTGAGAAGCCGTTCCGATAATCATAATTGGATTATTAATCTCATGAGCAATGCCACCGGCCATTTCTCCCAGCGAAGACATGCGTGAGGAGTGCTCGAGTTTTTGGCGTTGCTCTAAAACAATCTGAGTTTTAATTTCAACTTTATCTTCAAGTTCTTTATTGAGGGTGTTGAGTTCCGAATAGGACTTGTGAAGTTTTTCACGCATTTGGTTGATGGAGTTCACCAGAATATCCAGCTCGTCTTTGGTTTCCTCTTTGGCCTTACTTCTCGCATCTGCAGTTTTGCGTTTGAGAATCAAGGGATTTTTCAAAGAACTAAAATCAATGTTTTCCAGAAAAGAAGAAATATGAATTAAGTGTCCGGTGACTAATTTTTGTACGCTAAGATAAATGAGAAATGAAACCAACATCGTTTTTAAAAGCTGAGTGATAAAGATAATGAAAATTTTATTATAAATTTTAACCAGCACCTGGTCGACGCTGGCGTAAATATTCAGACGCCCGAGGTAGGTGCTTTGTTGCTTTTTATCATAGCGAATAAGATCGACTGATTTATTGATGGTATTTTCTGAAATGGAACCAGATTTGGCAACGGTGTGGCCTTTGTACTGAATCTCGACAAACTCAATTCCCGGAATACTGGTGATCCCGTCCAATTGAGTTTGAATTTGTTGCTCATTTAATTCCCAGAGAGAAGAAACAATACTCTTGACGTAACTTTCCTCCACCAAATTCAAACTTTTTTTAAGCGAATTAATTTCTTGGTAATAATCAAAACTAAGTTGAAAGATGGTAATGGCCAGGGTGACAATAGAACTAATGACGAAAATAGCTGCAAGTATTTTTTGTGAAATTGACTTAGGTTTTAGAGAAAGAAAATTGAACTTCATTCTTTATGTCCATCATTCCATGCCCATTGAGAGAAATTAAGTTATACTTTAGCTTAGAATGCAATAACAAGCAGTTTAATAGTGATAAAGCTGCAAATTATTTACTGGAGGGAATTGATAGCCTTTTTGAATCACTACTATTTGAATAATATATTTTTATTTTTGATTTCGACACAGCACTATCCGCGCTTCTGCGTCCCATCATTCAGGTGGAGCAACGGGGGCCTCAAATGACAAAGAATCTTACGCTCGCTTTAAGTCTCTTATTCTCTCTCTCGTTATCTCTTAATTTTCTGGCGGTGGCCGCGGCGGCTGACAGCAGAGTGATCGAAGAAAAAATTGCAAAATATGAGTACTTAAACCATCTCTACCAAGTCTCCCATATTCTGCGCGTGGCCGGCGGCCAACTGCTCAGCACTTCGGATAAATTACCACGTGATACAGAAGAAGCGCATGAGCTTTTTGAAAAGGTTTGTGCGCCCAAAACATCGAACGCGGACTTGAATCGGAAATTAACGATTACCTATAATAATTTTCTGATCACAAATGAATTTCAATGTGATGCTTACTCGGAAGATTCTGGCGATGTTGAAACGATTCAATTTGTGGCAACCATTAACCGCGACGAAGTCTTAAAAGATTTACAAATAAATCAATTGTCGGCCAATCATTCTTCCGCTCTGGAGGAAGGTCGAACGCTTGATTTGAAAGAGGGGGCAGAGGTCGCCATTGCCGTAGCTGCCTCCACCCTGGTGGCGGGGATTATGGCCAAACAAATTTACAATGGAGAGCAAGACAAATTTCTCCATGCTACCACCGGAAGTTTAATTGCGGCCGGTGCGACTTTGATTTCTTATTACGGCTTCAAGCTTACTAAAAATCAAGCAGCACTCGTCGGTTTCGCCACGGCGGTGGCGGCAGCACTTCTCAAAGAATATGCCTACGATGCCCGAAATAGAAATAATCATACCGTTGATTCCCGGGATGCAGCGGCCACTGCCCTGGGGGGTGGGCTAGGTGCTTTTTTTCTTCGACTGAAGTTTAAATTTTAACATGAAATTATCTTTAGCGATTAGAGCCGGCGAGTTTGCGCTTGATGATCAAAAACTAAAAAAGTTGAAAAGTAATTTAAATAAATCAGACAGTGCCCATCGTTGGGTTCCGTCCGATCTTCTGCATATTAGTTTGTTGAGTTTGGGGGAAGTTGATACTGAGAAAATTCAGCAGATCGATATTTTGATCAACAAAATTCTTCTGGGCCATGCACCATTTGAATTAAAGCTCCAAAGTATTCAGGCCTATCCCAATCAACAGGAAGGCAGACTTTTATGGATTGGCGTGCAAAATTCTGTTTCATTGCAATCGCTGCAAAGTGAATTGACCCGGGAATTGATTCCCCCAAATGTCTATCGGGAAGACAAAATATTTCGGCCGATCCTACCGCTGGTGAGATTTAAAAATTATAGAAATGTTGCAGATATGCTTTCACCTTATAAGACAACTGATTTTGGAAAACTTAAAGTTGAACAACTCATTCTTATCGATATGATTTCGGGTGGGGCCTTTCCCCTTTTTAAAGTGATAAAAAGCTATCCCTTAAATACCAAGCTGAAAAGAGTTCAACCCGAATTTAATCCGAACTGAACTCAGCTAAAAGTAATCTAAAGTAATAGGGCAAATTAGCTTCGAGACCAGCTCACTCCCGTACTTCTTTGGGCCTTATCCTTATGATGAGCGACGTAACCGAAGAATCCACCTATGGCAGCCAATAAGGCATGAAACCAAATTTCATTTCCAAAAAGCGGCCAGTAGCCCCCAAAGGTATTGGTTGCCTTAAATGACCCTAGGATGGCAAGAGCGGCCATCGCATAAAAGAGTACTCTCGACCAGAGAGTTGAGGGGGAAAGGGCGTGTCCGCCGCTTGCGCTGGAATTGCTACAGGCGATGCCGGCAATACCTAAAAAGATAAGTGCTATTTTATTTAAAATATTCATCGGAAAAATTCCCAGAAAATAACCGTAGCTTGCGCTAAGCTTTAGGGCGGGAAGCGTTTGGTTATTATAAACGGTCAAGGCCGGTATAAGAGCAAAAAGCCCCAAGAGAAGCATGGTGGAGCCCGCAGTAAAAGCAAATTTCTTTGAACTCATAAAAGCCTCCTTGCGTTGATCTATGTTCCCAATAGAAAAAAATGCAAAGAAGAAGCCTAAGTACTAATGTTATTTGATCCCTTATTTCTTGGGGGCGGGATAATCTTTGGGATCAGTGGAAGTGGTAAGCTTTTTGATCAATCCCTGTTTGAGCTGATTTCTTTCAATGATCCCTTTGGTACTGGGAATCATGTGAGAGGAAAAAGGAGTTTTATCCGCTGCGGCCTGTGCCTGGACCGTAATTTTAATATTGGCGGTGTCGGCGATCAATAATCCACCGTTATCCATTTTTTTATTCCAGGTCATGCCATAGGCCTTACGGTCCATGACTCCAGTCAGTTCAAAAAAATAGTTTTCTTTATTCCACGGGTCTTTTAATTTTCCTTTATAGACTCCCTCTAAAATGAGTGGCCGCTTGATTCCCCTTGCCGTTAAAGTGCCGTTGAGTGTGAATTTTTTTTGAGCAGAAATTTTAAAAGGGCCTTTGCTCTCAAAAAGTATTTCCGGGTAGCTCGCTGCCAGGAAAAATTCAACGCCTTTTAAGTGAAAATCTCTTTTGCCATCATTGGTATCAATCGAGTTGGCAAACGCTTTGACTTTTATATTGTAGAGCTCGCCCTTGTCTTCGTTAATATTGATGCTTCCGCTGAAGTCATTAAATTGCCCTTCAACTTTAGTCACCAGCATATAGTCGATATCAAAACCTATTTTGGAATGCTCTTTAACCAATTCCAGTTCTTTTGCTTGACCCGATGAAACTATATTAACAGCAAGTAGTAGCAGTAAAAAAAACTTCATAAATACTCCTTAAGGATTTGCTAATAATAGCCTAAAAAGAGAATAGGTTGATGCGACAGACTTCCTTAAAAATAGCACAAACTTCTCAAGAAATGAAGAACTCAGGCTTTTCATTAAATTTCTTCTCAGCTATGGTTGAAAAATGACTAGCAATAAACACAGCGCTTACAAAATAAAAACTCTTCATCCCATCGATGCTCTGGGGATCTTGAAAGTATCCACCAGCTCGATTCGAGTGGAGAAACTAGAGGAGAGGCTTGATCCCGCGGTTGCTTTTCCCCACAAGCATGATTTTTATCAAATTATGTTAGTGAGCTCTGGCACAGGATGGCACCAGATTGATTTCAAAAAACATAAAGTTTCCCCTCGCCAGATCTATGTGATGAAGCCCGGCCAGATTCACTCCTGGGAACTGAGTGCTAGCATCAAAGGATATTTGGTGGAATTTAATCGCGAGTCGCTGCGACAGGATTTTCCCAACGCTCCTGATTTAATTAATCAAATAAATTTTCTCGAAGATGGTCTGGGCCTTAAAAAAAACATTGAGTTTCAACCGCTGATCGTTTTATGCGAAATTATGAACCAGGAATTTGTAAAAAAAGAAGATCAGTTTGATACTTGTCTCAAGGGATTCCTGATGGGTTTTTTGGTGCAAATACTTCGCAGTGTAGGCCATCGCCATTTGCAGCAGGAAAAAAAAATCAGCTTGGTGGAGCGTTTAAGAAAAAGCATTGAGCTGCATTTTAAATTGCAACACGGAGTAGGTTTTTATGCTAATGATTTAAGTATGAGCCCCAAAGCCCTGACCATGCAAATCACCCGGGCGCTGGGAGTGGCCCCTCGCGCTTTGATTCAAGAGCGCCTGATGTTGGAGGCTAAAAGATTTTTAGCTTATTCCGATTTAAGCATTGCCGAGATCGGATATGAAATTGGATTTGAAGATCCAAATTATTTTACTCGTTTTTTCAGGCAACACGAAAACTTGACTCCGGCCCAATTTAGGTCTGGAGCAAAGTAAAAACAAGCTTGTTTAAAAACGAAGTCTCTCCCAGTATTTTTGGGGCTCCAGCTGCGCCGTATTTTGCAAGCGGCGCTGAAGGCTATTTTGGGCATCGGTTGGCAATCTTGAATTCTGAATGACTCTTAAAGCATCTTCATTTCTTCCCGTTGCCTCAAAGGCCTTTATCAAAAAATAATAGCCATCGGGAGAGGTGGGGAATTGTTCGATAAAGCTTTCAGCATTATCAATGACTCCCTCGTAGTCGCTCTTGGCCATCATTCTTAAGAAAGGAATCTGAACAATATCTTCGTTCAGGTATTGCTCTTCTGGAAAACCGGCCTCTAAATTATTATTTAATTCGACAATACGATTGGCCGCAACTTCTTCCTGGTTTAATAAATTTTCTCTTTCAATTTCTAAAGCCCTGATCTCTGGGGAGTTGGGATCGACCAGTTCCAGTTGCTCTTCGATTGCCAGCCTTTGACTCGAGACTTGTTGAAGCTGATCTTCCAAGGAAGTTAATTCTTTGGTGGTATTTGAAATCAGCACCGCTTCTTTGCGGGTGAGCGAATCATTGGTTAAATCAAAACTGGCCATCGTTTCCAGAATGCTATTGACTTCGCTGTCGTCAATCTCTTGATTCAGTTTGCCTTCCATCGTGAGCAAAGAAATTAACTTAGCCTTGTAAGCGGAGTAACTGTCAGGTTCTCTGGAAATAATTTCATTGGCGATTTCTATATTTTTTTGGATGTTGGGCAAGTCTTGTGTTTTCACTTCGCTCATTCTTTTGGCCAGGCCGGTGGCAAGTTCTGGAGTCGATAAATTTTCAATAGGTCCAGCACTTTGAACCGCCGTGGCGGGCGTAGTTGTAGATGAAGCTCGGGTCGTCACTATGTCCTGGATCACTTTCTCCGCAGGGGCGGCGGGAGAGATTTGAGGACGGGAAATCAAGCGCTCCCAGGGCGTAATGGTGCGAGTTTTATTTAAGGTGATTAATTTAATTTTAAGGGCATTGTTCTCTCTTTTTTGTTCTCGGGCAAATTTAAAAAAGAAAGCCGACAAGACAAACAAGATGGCAATGATGACGTAGAGTAGTTTTCTATTTTGCTGTGTTTCCTGGCCCATTTCATTCATAAAAATCTCTTGCTGATTTTTGTTAATACTGCAAACTCAGAATAGCGAACTAATTGCTCTCCGACATGGAGCGGGGGACCGCCGAAAAAGAATATATAACTTTTTTGATAAGTCTGCTAAACTGCAGCCATGTCCCAGCTGATAAGTGTCATTATTCCCACCTATAACCGTGCAAGTGTATTGTTAAGGGCGATCGATTCGGTCTTGGCCCAGACTTATAAAAATTATGAATTACTGATCGTGGATGATGGCTCCAACGACGAAACTCATGAGCTACTTTTGCCTTTAATTCATTTAGGAAAAATCAACTATTTTAAACACCAAAACCGCGGGGTATCGGCCGCCAGAAATGCAGGTGTTCAAAAGGCCCGCGGGGAACTCATTACCTTTTTGGACTCCGACGATGAGTGGCTGCCGCATAAACTGCAAGAGCAGTTAAATTTCTTTGCCCAAAATCCCCAGATGCAAATCGTCTACGGAGACGAACTCTGGATCAGGAATGGCAAAAGGGTTAATCAGAAGGCCATTCATAAAAAAAGTGGTGGTCACATTTTTCCAGCCTGCGTGCAACAGTGTTTGATTGCTCCTTCCTCGGTTATGCTTTTTAAAAATCTTTTCCAGCAAATGGGAGGCTTTGATGAAAGTTTTATGGTGTGTGAAGATTATGATTTGTGGCTTAAAATTTCTTCCCTGATGGAAATTGGGTTTATTGCCAATCCGCTCATTATTAAGCATGGCGGGCATCAAGATCAATTATCAACCAAGTATGTCGCGATGGATTTTTGGCGTTTAAAATCAATGTTAGGAATTTTAAAAACGCGAAAGCTAAATTCAGACGAGCAACTATTGGTGATCGATTCGATGAAGCGCCGTGGGGCCATCCTGCTGCAAGGCTATCAAAAACATGGAAATTTAAATGATTATCAATTGGTGGAGCAAATGCTTCAGTCACTTGATAAATTGTGATAAAAAAATGAGTTATACTAGACGATCTCCCCAAATGTTAATCAGGATTTTATTGCTCGCCATTTTTGGTCTTTTGTTTTTTGGGGCCTATCAGGCCGGTTTAGCTAAGGCATTAACCTTTTCTTTTTTGCACAGTAGTTTATCTCATATTCAAATCATGGTGGATGGCAATCCAGCTCAAGTGATGTTTCTCTTTTTTTGTTTCTATGTTCTCTTAACGGCGATCTCATTTCCAGGTGCCTGCATTCTCAGTTTGTTGGCCGGAGCAATCTTTGGGACGACTAAGGGTTTAATCCTCGCCTCATTTGCCACTACGATCGGGGCGACGCTGGCGTTTTGGGTGGAAAGATTTTTATTCAGGGATATTTTAACCAAAAAATTTGGCAGACAGCTTTCTATCATCAATCAAAATATTGAAAGAGATGGAATTTGGTATCTCTTTACTTTGCGTCTGCTTCCCCTTTTTCCTTTTTCTCTGGTCAATTTACTAATGGCAGTAACCACCATTAGAACCCTGCCATTTTTCATCATGAGTCAGCTTGGAATGCTTCCGGCCACCATTCTTTTTGTTTTTGCCGGCCAGCGATTGACTAAAATCAACGCTTGGATAGAGGTCTTTTCTGCCAGCGTTTGGACGGCCTTAGTGCTGCTGGCAGTGTCTCCCTATCTGCTTAAATATGGAATGAAGAAAAGATCTTAAAATTATTGACTCAATAAATTCTTGTGAAGTCCTTTGAGAATCAATTGGGCCGTGGCGGGATTGGTGGCGAGGGGAACATTGTGAACATCACAAATCCGAAGCAGTGAAGAAATATCAGGGTCGTGGGGGTGCATGCCCAGCGGATCGCGCATAAAAATGACTGCATGGCATTTACCGGTGGCGACCAGCGCCGCGATTTGGGCATCTCCGCCAATGGGTCCCGAGAGAACTTTTTTTACTTTCAGTCCGGTCTTTTCCAAATGTTTACCGGTGGTTCCGGTGGCCACTAAGTCAAAAGTTTTAAAAAATTCGATGTTGTCTTTAACAAAAGCAATCATTTCAGCTTTTTTTCCGTCGTGGGCTATAAGGGCGAGAGTTTTTTTAACTATTTTTTTCATTTAATAATCGTAAATAAGGAGCTCGGAAAGAACAAGTGAAAGTTAAGAGTTTGCTGATGCCAAAAAATTGCATAGTATACTGCGTTCAAAGAATTTCAGGAGATGAACTTGCCAACTAAACATAAAACTCACGCCATCCGCTCAGCGGCCCTCAATTTTATCGCAGATCCTTTTCTGGCCAGCAGCGAAGCAGCTTTTGAGTATTTCTCTGATGCTTTAATTGTGGTGGAAAATGGAAAAATAAAGTCTTTCGGTAGCTATGATCAGATCTTGCCAACAATAGGTGAGGGTGTGGAAATTAAAACTTATAAAGACTCATTGGTACTTCCTGGTTTTATCGACACTCATATTCATTATCCCCAGACCCAAATCATCGGCGCCTTTGGCAAACAGCTGATTGATTGGCTTAATAATTATACTTTCATTGCTGAACAGCAGTTTAAGAATTTCGACTATGCCAAAATGGTGTCCAAATTTTTCCTGGAAGAGTGCTTAAAGGCCGGAACCACTACGGTGATGACTTATTGTACTGTTCACCCAGAGTCAGTGGATGCTTTTTTTGAAGCCGCCAGTGAAAAACAGATGCGGGTGATCGCCGGAAAAGTGTTAATGGACAGAAATGCTCCGCCCGCTCTTTTGGATCAGTCGGTGCAAATTGGTTACGACCAATCGAAGGCATTGATTAATAAATGGCACGGCAAAGACAGACTCTCTTATGCCATCACCCCGCGTTTTGCTCCCACCAGTACTCACGCCCAACTCGAGTCGACCGGCGCACTGTGGTCTGAACATCCTGGGACTTATCTGCAGACTCACGTCTCAGAAAATAAAGGCGAGATTGCGTGGGTGAATGAACTCTTTCCAGAACAAAAAGATTACCTCGATGTTTACGAACATTATGGACTTTTAGGCAATCGCGCCGTTTACGGCCATGGTGTGCACTTAACTGAGCGCGAGTGGCAGCGTCTTTATGAAACGGGCTCCAGCATTGCTCATTGCCCGACCTCCAATGAATTTTTAGGCAGCGGACTTTTTAATTTTGAAATGGCTAAAAAGTCAGAGCGACCAGTTAAAGTTGGACTCGCTACCGATATTGGAGCGGGAACCAGTTTTTCCCAACTGCAATCCATGAATGAATCCTATAAAATTGCCCAGCTTGGCGGCTATGCTCTTTCTTCCATTCATGCCTTCTATCTGGCCACCAAAGGTGCGGCAGAGGCCCTTGATCTACAGGATTGTGTCGGATCTATTAAGCCTGGGATGGAGGCCGATTTACTGGTGCTCGATTTAAAATCAACACCTCTGATTGAGTTTAGAATGAAGCATTGTAAAAATATCGAAGAGGCCCTTTTTATTCAGATGACCATGGGGGATGACCGCGCAACCAAGGCGGTTTACGTGGCCGGGACTCTGGCCTATGAAAACAAGGTACATATTTCTTAAATCTTCTTACAACTTTTAAAGCCATTGGACAAAGCACCAACGGCCAAGCGATAAAACTTAGATTCAAAACCACGGGGGGATCTATGTTGATAAAGTCTATTTTAGTAGCAAGCTTTCTACTTACTAGTTTAGCAAGTAACGCCATTGCCGGACAACCAGACCTACAAAATGATCCAGCTCTAAGAATTGAGAGCGTGAGTGTGGTTGAAGTGGAAGCTCTCGCACTTCCAATTGAAAACAGAGTGGAATTGCCAACGACTCCGGGCAACCCGATTGGTGAAATCACCATGATTGTCGACGGTCTTATCGCACTTGGAAAAAAAATCTGGCCGATCATTGATGCTGGAAGACCTGTCATCAACAATAAATTAATTCCCGCCATCAGTATCTTGCCACATTTAGATAACCCCGCAGGCGTCATGACTCAAATGGCGAACTGGTCAGTGCCAGTCACTCGCAGTTACCGTGTTTCATTCAAAAACGGTTTTAACAGCGAAGTGGTAGGATTCACTTACACTGTTTACTTCCAGTACAACGGGAATCTTAATGGGGTCGGAAAATATGTCACCAGCTTAAAAGTTCAAGCCAGCCAGATTTACGCCGCTTGGGGATTTAACTTCGACGCAGTCTCAGAACTAGTAGGTATCGCCAATGTTGGATCGGCAGCAGACCCAGTCGCTTCAGGTATTATCCAAGTCGCTTACACGGTAAGAGGCTTGTTGAATGAATCGAGAAGTGCTCAAAGCTTCTATGTCGATGGAAATGGAAATATCCAAGTTCTAAACAACTAAAAAATTAAATTTGCATTGGGGCTTAAGGTTTCTTTTTGATGCCTTAAGCTTCATCCCGCTTGATATAATGACCTCTACTAGTCCATAATGCCTGATATCTATTAGCTTTTCTTTCGGGGCAACCATGAAAAATTTCGCACGCAAAAAAATCCTTATTACGGGTGGCGCTTCCGGTATCGGTAAGTTGATGGCCTCTAATTTTGCCCAAAGAGGAGCAGAGGTTGTTATTGCTGATATCAATATTGAGGAGGCCAAAAAAGTGGTTTCCGAAATTAAAGAATTCGGTGGCCGCGCCCATGCTTTTTATGTCGATTTAGCAGATCTGGAATCCATCAAAAAATGTAAATCCCAAGTTAGTGCTGCGGGTTTGGCGATTGATATTTTAATCAATAATGCCGGAGTAGTTTTTGGCGGAGAGTTTGAAAAACTTCCTTTGGAAAAACATTTGCTCACTTATCGCATCAATATCGATGCGATGGTGGCCATGACTCATTTGTTTTTTAGTGACCTCCGAAAAAGTGCAGACGCCAATATTGTTAATATCTCCAGTGCCTCTGGATACGTTGGTCTTCCTTATGGAACAACTTACGCTTCCTCCAAATGGGCAGTGATTGGTTTCTCAGAATCACTGCGGTTGGAATTAATGGAAAGGGGAATTAATAATATTCACGTCACAACTGTTTGCCCCGGATATATCAGCACTGGAATGTTTAATGGAGTGAAGGCCCCATTAATTTTGCCGTGGCTTAAAGCTGAAACCATCGTTCGAAAAATTATTCTGGGGATGGAAAACAATTCTCCCTTCGTCAAAGAGCCATTTATGGTTAAAACCGTCGATCTTTTAAAGGGGCTTTTACCACTAAGGATTTACGTCTGGGTTTCAAAATTTCTTGGTGTTTCGACCAGCATGACAAATTGGAAAGGAAGATAATTAATGCAATCTCTTAAACAACTTTTAAATTCACTCAACATTGAAGCTGATTATATTTCATTGCGATCAGTTTCAAGCAAAACGGTTAACATCAGCGTTCGCAACGAAATTCTGGAAGGACTAGGAAGTTCTGAAGATCATGGGGTGATGGTTGAAGTCATGATCAAGGGACAGATAGCTTATGCTGCTACTAATTCCTTTGAACCCTCCGAGGTTAAACGTTGTGCCCTCAAGGCGCTGGCTTCGGCCGAGCTCGCTCATCGTTTTGGACTTTTTCATTTTAATGAACAAGTCAGACCAAAGGTAATTGGGGAATACCGAAGCCCATCAAGCATGGGAATGGATAATTTTAAGCCTTCCGATATTTCTGATCTTTTGATGAGTCTCTCCACGGCCATGAAGATTCATGATCATTTGATCAGTCGTTCGGCCAATTTTTCTTTGACTGAAACAGAAACGCATTTAGTTGCGAGCAATGGAAGCGATATCAGACAAAAGACTATTCGCTCCAGTATAGGCATGAGCGCCACCGCTGCCAGCGATAAGGGCACTCAACGCCGAACTTTTGGCGATGATCAAAGTGCGCAATCTGGTTTGGAGCGATTGGATAAAAATACACTGCTGCAGGCCGCGGCCCGAATTGCCAACGAGGCCCTCTATTTATTAGAAGCCGAAGAATGCCCGAGTGAGACACTGGATCTTCTTTTGGCCCCAGATCAAATGTTTTTACAAATTCATGAAAGTATCGGCCATCCGCTGGAGCTCGATCGCATTCTGGGTGATGAAAGAAATTATGCGGGGTGGAGCTTTGTGAAGCCTAGTGATTTTGGTTCTCTTCAATACGGATCTAAATTAATGAACGTCACTTTTGATCCGACAGTGGTTGGACAAAATGCCAGTTATTTTGCCGATGATATCGGCGCGATTGCCACCAGAGAGTATTTAATTAAAGACGGAATTTTAAAGCGTGGTTTAGGAAGTCTGGAATCCCAAAAAAGGCTGAATCTTCCTGGGGTTTCCTCCCAGCGATCGACCTCGTGGAATCGGGCGCCGATTGATCGAATGGCCAACGTCAATTTAGAGCCGGGAACCTCAAGCCTCAATGATATGTTGGGAAGTATTGAGCGCGGTGTATTTATGCAGACCACGCGTTCCTGGTCAATTGATGACTACCGCAATAAATTTCAGTTTGGCTGTGAACACGCTCAACTGATTGAAGATGGTAAATTGACAAAGTTTTTAAAAAATCCAAACTACCGGGGCATCACTGCACCCTTTTGGAACCAATTAAAAATGGTAGGGGATGAGAGCACTTATCAAATCGGAGGACTGACCAATTGTGGAAAAGGTGAACCGAATCAAGTGATCCACGTCGGACATGCTTCACCGGCCTGTTTATTTTCTAATATCGAAGTGTTTGGGGGCGGGAAATAATGAAAACTCTAGAATCTTCATCTTTTGAAATTTTTGCCAAAAAAATCTTAAATGAACTCTTGGCGGATGAATCGATGACTATGACTTTGTCAGCAGAAGAGACGCTTTTTACCAGGCTCTCAAATGCAAAAGTACGTCAGATCACCAATTTAAATCAGGCCTTCATCGAATTTACTTTTATCAAGGGAAATAAAACCCTGGGGTTCCATCTTCCCTTTAAGGCCAATGAAGATGACCTCACCCTGGCGCTCAAAAAATTAAAAGAGTCGCGCGAATGGATTCATCACTTACCGGAAGATCCTTATCTGGTTCGTCCTGCTTTCTATGGTGTGACTAAAGATGAAAATTTAATGGCCCTGCCAAGTAACGACCAAATGTTATCTGCTATTCTGGATGGAGCCAGTCACGTCGATCTGGCCGGGGTTTTTTCCAGCGGAGAGATCGTTCGCGCCACTATCAACTCGGTAGGGCAGTTTCATTGGTTTAAAACCAGAAATTTTTATCTCGATTATTCTTTGTATAACAGCAAACAAAAGGCGGTAAAATCGCTTTACGCTGGCGCTGAGTGGAATCCCGCACTGCTTAAAACAAATATTCAAGACAGCGAATTCAAACTAAACATGATGAACCGCGAATCAAAAAAAATTGAACGCGGATCATATCGCGTTTTCCTCGCTCCTTCCGCTGTGGCCGAATTACTGGGAACCTTATCCTGGGGCGGAGTTTCGATGGGCGCTCACCAAAGAGGAAGTGGATCATTTAAGGACCTATGGGAGAAAAAGAAAAAACTCTCGCCACTTTTTAACTTAAAAGAAGATTTCTCGCTGGGCATGAGTCCACGCTTCAACGACATTGGAGAAGTGAGTCCTGCTGAATTAAGCCTGATCGAAAAAGGTGAACTGAAAAATTTTCTAACTTCTACCCGCACCGCTAATGAATATAAAGTTGAAACTAATTTTGCCACCGACGACGAAGCAATGAGATCTCCGGTGATTTCGACTGGAAGTCTGGCGCGCGAAAATATTTTAGCTGAATTAGGAACCGGGCTCTATCTCTCCGATTTACACTATCTCAACTGGTCTGATCGTGAAACGGCCAGGCTCACCGGCATGACTCGTTATGCCTGTTTTTGGGTGGAAAACGGCGAAATCGCCAGTCCGATTCAGGACCTGCGCTTCGATGAAAGTTTCTATTCGCTGTTTGGAGATGCACTAGTTGATTTAACCAATTATTCAGAAGTCATTCCCAATACCGGATCTTATTTCCAGCGCGACGTGGGAGGATCAAGAGTTCCAGGAATGTTGTTGTCTGACTTTAAGTTTACGCTTTAATCGCCTAGGGCCGAAGGGGCCGTTGTTTTTCCCATGAAGCCCACCAGCACAATAATCGTGAGCACATAGGGAAGGATCGATAAGAGTTGGGAAGAAACTTGAATGTCTTCGCGTCCGCCCAGAAAGATAACCAGCGCTTGAGAAAAACCAAAAAAGAGACAAGCTAAACTGGTTTGAACTGGTTTCCATTTTCCAAAAATTATAGCAGCGATCGCAATAAAGCCCTGACCGGAAATGAGTGTTGGGCGAAAGTTTGAAACGATGGCGATTGATAAACTAGCACCTCCGATTCCAGAGAGAAAGCCCGAGGCCAGAACTCCAATTGATTTATACACCGATCCATTTAAACCAGCAGCATCTGTTGATTTTGGATGTTCACCAACGCTAATCAAACGAAGACCTAAAACCGTTTTAGAAAATATAAACCAAACGAATGCCGTGACTAAAAAGGCCAAATAAACGGTCGCGTACTGGCCGAAATAAGTGGGAATCTTTTTTTCCAGATCAAGCGGAGGAGTCATGCTTGTTCCTTCAAAAAACAAGCGACAAAGAAAGATGGCGAATCCGCTTCCCAGAAAATTGATGGCCATTCCTGAAACAACTTGATTGGCCTTATATCTGATGGAGGCCAGCGCGTGCAAAATAGATAATAGCAGTCCACCAATTCCACCGGCCAGCAGTCCCAGCCATGGATTTCCGGTTTTAAGGGCAACCAGCGAAGCACTGAAAGCGCCGAAGGTCATCATCCCTTCCAGCCCGATATTGATCACTCCTGATTTTTCTGAAAGCACGCCACCTAGAGCGGTGAAGATCAGAGGAGTTGAATACATTAAAGTTGTACCGAATAGGAATAGGAAATCGCTCATTAAACCCTCTTCCATAATTTTAAAAATTGATCGATTATTTTTTCAAAAACAACCGGTATGGCGATGAAGAAAATAATCGCACCGATCATAATACTGATAACCTCAGAGGGAGCTTCCAGTGCCGATTGAATTTTTTGACCTGAGTACTTAAGTCCACCCAGAAAAAATCCGGCCAGCACCGAACCAAATGGAGTGTTGGAGCCAATCAGCGAAACAGCGATACCGTCAAAGCCGTATCCTTCATGGCTGGCCAAAATCGCCACGTTTTTAGAAACACCCATTACGTGTGTGGCCCCGGCCAGGCCCGAAAGAGCGCCGGAAATCATCATGGCCTGAGTCATCTTTTTATTGACGTTTATTCCGGCATAGCGAGCGGCTTCGGAGCTTAAACCCACTGCCTTTAATTTAAATCCAAAAGTGGTTTTAGATAAAATGATCCAAACAATTACCGCGGCAATCAGCGCAAAAAAGATTCCGGCATTAACCGTTGGTCTCATAAATTCTTTTAAAAACTCATGCTGGCCTAACCACTCAATCCCAAGGTCGCTTATTTTCCAGTCTTCCCATAAGGTAATGGAGGTTGAAGGATTGATAAATTCCGATGTCTCAGTACCAGGACGGTGAAAACCTTCACTCAATACCATGTAGTTTGAAAAATAAAGAGCGATCCAATTGAGCATGATGGTGGAAATAACTTCGTGAACTCCAAAACGCGCTTTTAAAAAGCCGGCGAATCCTCCGTAGAGAGCAGAGGTAATTAAAGAGAGCGTGATGACCAGAGGGATTTGAATCCAGGGATTGAAGTTAAACATCAATCCAAAATAAGCGGCACTGAGTGCTCCGATCACGAATTGTCCTTCGGTCCCAATGTTAAAAAGACCAGTCCGGAAAGCAAAGGCGACGGAGAGTCCGGTTAAAATCAGGGGAGTCGAACGAATGATGATATAGGCGATATAACTAGGGCGAGAAAAAGCTCCGTTCCACATGACCTTATAGGCTTCGAGCGCCGAGATGCCGGAGAGTTTCAAAATGAATCCCCCGAGCAATAGTCCCGCAATTACACAAAGTGCGCTGAGGAGAAATCGTTTCATTTGTTTCCTCCGGCCATAAAATATCCAATGTGTTCTTTAATATTGTCATGAGTGGTAATTTCTTTGTAATCGAGATGGGCCCTAACGCCTCCCTCGACAATGACCGCGATTTTATCACTTAAGTTAATGATTTCATCGAGCTCATAAGAAATAAGCAAAATGGCCTTACCTTGATCTCTTAATTTGATCAGTTCTTCATGGATATATTGAATCGCCCCGACGTCTAGTCCACGAGTCGGCTGAAAGGCAATCAGTACGTCTGGATTATTGGCTATCTCGCGGGCGAGAATAATTTTCTGCTGATTTCCCCCGGAGAGGAAGCGGGCATTGATGTCGCTATTTCTTGGGCGAATATCAAAACGCTCCATCATGGCATTGGCAAATTTTTCAAGCTCACGGGTGATGATAAAACCGTAATGCGAAAATGGCGGTTTCGAAATATTTTGAAGAACAAAATTTTCTTTTACTTTAAAATCCATGACCAGTCCGCGGCGCTGGCGGTCTTCGGGAATCATGGCCAGTTTATGTTGATAGATCTCGCGAGGTGAGAGATGACCGATTTCTTTGCCATTTATTTTAATGGAGCCGGATTGGAATTTTCTTAAACCACTGAGCGCTTCAATCAATTCGCTCTGACCGTTGCCGTCGATTCCGGCCAGTCCGTGAATTTCTCCACGCGCTAAATTGAGGCTAAAATTGACTACCGCCGGAAGTTTTTTGTCATTGCGAACACAAAGGGAGTCTATTTTTAGAACAATTTCTCCGATGACCGGAGGAGCTTTGGAAACTTTTAAATCAACTTTTCTCCCAACCATTTTGGAGGCCAGTTCTTCTTCCGAGGTGGATTTAACATCAACCGTTTCAATGAACTTTCCTTTGCGAATGATACTGCAGCGATCGGCAATTTCTTTTATCTCATGCAGCTTGTGAGTAATAATGATGATGGTCTTTCCGACTTTTTTTAAATTATTCACGATCCGGTAGAAATCGATAATTTCCTGGGGGGTGAGCACTGCGGTCGGCTCATCTAAAATAATAAGCTCTGCATCCCGGTAAAGTGTTTTTAAAATTTCTACCCGTTGTTGCATTCCGATGCTGATGTTTTCAATTTTAGAGTCGGGGTCAATATTAAAATTGTAGGTTTCAGAAAGGGCCACAATTTGAGCGCGGGCAACTTTATAGTTGATGCGTCCAAGCCAAGTTCTTGGCTCAATTCCCAAAATAATATTTTGCAGAATGGTGAAAGGGCGAATCAGCATGAAGTGTTGGTGAACCATTCCGATGCCGCTTTTAATCGCAAAGCGGGGATTGGGAATAGTGACTTTTTTACCCTTAAGGTAAATTTCACCGCCATCGTCCGGTTGATACAAACCAAAAATAATTTTCATCAAAGTTGATTTACCAGCGCCGTTTTCACCTAACACAGCATGAACTTCTCCGCTTAAAACGGAGAGGTTTATATTGTCATTGGCCTTTAATTCACCAAAGGTCTTGGAAATGTTTTTAAGTTCTAGGGCAAACATTACTTAAGTGTTTTCGCAAATGCAGTGTAAGATTTTTCATCTGCTGGAATTTTAATTTTTCCGCTCGCAATTTTTTTCTTAAGTTCCATCACTTCACTTAAAAGTTCGGCCGGAATCATTTTGGCAGTGGTAGGCGCAATATCAACCGCACCATCCTTTAGACCAAAGTTTTGTGTCGTTCCGCCTTTGAACACACCTTTTTTCAAATCAGAGACAACTTGAAAAATAGCATTATCAACTCGTTTCATGCTTGAAGTAATGACATTTTTTGGAGCCAGATAGTTTTGATCGCGGTCTACACCCACCGCCATTTTATTTTTTTCTTTTGTCGCTTCAATAACACCATCACCTACCGCACCGGCGGCATGAAAAACGACGTCCGCTTTTTTGGAAATCATTTGATTGGCGATCGCTTTTCCTTTAGCTGCATCAGTAAAAGATTCTGAGTATTGCTCAAGGATAGTGGTATTTTTATTGGCGTATTTGGCGCCTGCTTTGTAGCCGTATTGGAAAGCGTGAATAATGGGCACCGCCATTCCACCGATAAAACCGATAGTATTGGTCTTAGACATTTTGGCGGCAATATAGCCAGCGAGGAATGCACCTTCTTCTGCTTTGAACATTACGCCTACAACGTTTGCTGGTGTTTGGCTCCCGTAAGAATAATCGATGATTGCGTATTTTTGTTTTGGATTTTGTTTGGCAGCTTTTAAAATAACGTCGGCCATTTTAAAACCAATTCCCCAGATCAAGTCGTTTTGTGCATCGTAGAGAGTTTCCAGATTTCCCGGGTAATCCGCATCTTGTTTGGATTCCTGGTAACTTGCTTTGATTCCCAATTCTTTTTTTGCTTTTTGCAGGCCTTCCCATGCCGATTGGTTGAAAGACTGATCATTGACGCCACCCACATCGGTGACCATTCCGACGCGTAGAGGAAGATCCCCCGCCATGGAAAAAGATGAGATGATCATTAACAGACAAAAAATGATGCTTTGAAGACGCATTTTGACCTCTATAAAAAATATTTTTGAGTTAGACATTCTTAACATTAAAAAACAAATAAGGGTAGAGATGATTGTCAACTTTAGGAGGGCAGTGTTTAATAGGTAATCTCAAAGATTTAAGCGCTTTATGCATAGGAATTGCCATGAAATGTCGATTTATTTTAGCCAGCGGCCTCTTGTCCTGGGCCCTCGTTTCCAATGAAGCTTATGGCCTTACTTTAAAAGAAAGTTTTGATAGCGCCCTAAGAACAAACTTTGGCGATAGTATCAACCAAACTTTAATCATCCAGAGCACAGAACAAAAAAAACAAAATCAAGGAAATTTTCTTCCCAAGCTCTCGGCGCGAGGAACTTATCTTAAGCAGGATAATGTCAATGTCGATCAAAAAACAATTGGCCTGAACCTGGCGCATTCTATTTATCGCGGCGGGAGAGATTCGCTCCTGATTGAAAGTTCTGATAAAAATATAACGATTGCTGAAAATCAAAAAAGCACAGATCGAATCAATCTTTATTTGAATGTTATTCAAACTTACTATAATTATTTTTTAAATCTTAATGACTATAAAAACCTCCAGCTCCTCAAAAATCAAAGTAAAGAAAGAGTGGATGAAACGAGAAAAAGAGTTCAGGTTGGGCGCTCGCGCCGAGGGGAATTGCTTCAGGCCGAAGCTCAATTGGCCTCGGTTGATGCCCAATTATTTAATGGCCTTGGTTTAGTCAAAGAAAGCGAAGAGCGTTTTTATATTTTAACAGGTCTGGAGCGCGGCAATGATGCTTTTAATGAAGTGATCGCCGTTCCCTCTGAATCAAGTTCGGTTGAATCTTACATTGATTCCGCCTATAATCGCCCAGACGTAAAAAGCAGAGAGCTGAGAAAAGAACTGGCCGAACTCGATTTGAGTTCCTCCAAAGCTCAGTACTATCCAACCCTCGATCTGGCCTCCAATTATTATTTTAATAAAAGAAACACCACGAGCTTTCGGGATTCAAAATGGGATATCGGTTTAACCCTTAATTTTCCTTTGTTTGAAGGAGGAGCGACCAGGGCGAAAGTGAATGAGAGCGTTCAGAAAAAAGAACAGGCGATTTATACTTTGGCCGATTATAAAAAATCCATTCAATTGGATATCACTTCCAAGTATGAAACCTACCACCGCTATTTAGACCAAGTGAAGGCCTTCGATCTGGCCCAGGAAAAAGCCAAAAATAGCTATGATGTGGCGGTAAGAGATTACCGTTTGGGATTAATTTCAAATCTTGATGTCTTAAGTTCTCTCAATCTTTATCTCGATAGTAAACGAAACAGCGAGAAAACAAAAATTCAGGCCATGATGAATTATAAATTACTTGTTGCTGCTTCAGGAGTTCTGCCATGAGTTTATCAACGACCTCTATTAAACACCCCGTTTTTGCCTGGATGTTGATGGCCGCGATGATGCTTTTTGGGGCCCTTTCTTTTCAGAACATGGGAGTTTCACAGCTTCCCGATGTTGATATTCCCAACATTAATATTAATGTTACCTGGGAAGGTGCGAGCCCGGCCGTTGTGGAATCCGATGTTATTGATACGCTGGAGAGTGCTGTTTTGTCGGTGGAAGGAGTGCAATCGATTCAGACTTCGATCCGACGAGGAAGTGCCAATATTACGGTTGAGTTTAGCCTCGAGCAAGATATCGACAAGGCGCTTAGTGATGTTCAAAGTAAAGTCTCTCAGGCCCAAAACAGATTGCCTGATGACGTCGAACCTCCCATCGTTTCTAAGGTCAATCCGGATGACCAGCCGATCATGTGGCTGGCGATTTCCGCCGACAATATGTCGCCGCGCGATTTAATGGCGTTCGTAAGAGACAATATTAAAGATAAATTTTTAACCACTGATGGCGTGGCCGATGTTTTGCTTTCAGGTTATGTCGATCCCAACTTGAGAGTTTGGGTAGATGACAAAAAATTAAATGCACTCCAATTGACGGTGGGAGATATCATCAACACGGTCAGCAGCGAACACTCCGAGTTGCCTTCTGGAAAACTTGAAAATAATCAGATTGAATTTTCGGTCAGAACTTTAGGAGAGGCCCAAAGCCCGGCCGAATTTGAAAAGCTCTCCATCAATCGTCGGGGGGGAAGTCCCAACTACGTGGCCATTCCTTTGTCGCGGGTGGCGCGAATTGAAGATGGTCTTGCCGATATCCAAAGAAGATCGCGGGTCAATGGCGTGGCCTCGATTGGTATCGGGGTAAGAAAACAGCGCGGCTCCAACGCGGTGGCAGTCGGCGAAAATGTGATCAAAAAAATTGAACAGGTAAAGAAGACCTTGCCCAAAGGAATGGAGTTGGGGGTCAATTTTGATTCGACTAAATTTATTAAAGAATCGGTTCACGAGTTAACTTTCACTTTGGTTTTAGCAGCATTGCTGACCGCCTTAGTCTGTTGGGCCTTTCTCGGATCATGGTCGGCCACCCTCAACGTTATTCTGGCCATCCCAACTTCGGTGCTAGGAAGTTTTGTGGTGTTGAACGCTATGGGATTTACCCTTAATTATTTTACCCTTCTGGCCCTCTCCCTGGCGATCGGGATCGTGGTAGATGATGCCATCATGGTTCTGGAAAATATTTTCAGGCATTTCGAGATGGGAAAAAGTAAACGCCAAGCATCGATTGATGGAGCGTTGGAAATTACCTTTGCTGCCCTCGCCGCCACCGTCGCCATCATTGCGATCTTTTTACCGATTGCCTATATGGAAGGGATTATCGGTAAATATTTTTATCAATTCGCCGTGACTATTTCGGTGGCCGTCTTTTTATCTTTAATTGAGGCCCTAACCCTTACTCCCATGAGAACTTCGCAGTTCATGCAAAAACATGAGCGAACAACCCGTCTGGGTAAGGCAATGGATAATGCTTTTAAAGGACTTGAGAGTTTTTATGAAAAAATTCTTCCAATCGTCATTCAGCATCGCCTAAAGGTTATCTTTTTTTCAGTATTTATTTTTCTGGCTTCAGGTTTTTTAATTACCAAACTAAGAAAAGAATTTGTTCCGGCCCAGGATCAAAGCTCGATTTTAATGCGCCTAAAAACCAAGGAAGGTTCGTCTCTGGATTTTACCGATGAAAAAGTTAAAGATGTTGAAAAATATCTTCTGACTAGGCCGGAAGTTGCGCGCTTCTTTGTTGCGATTGGGGGATTTGGAGGAGGAGATGCTTCTAGTTCAACTATTTTCGTTACCCTAAAAGATAAAAAAGAAAGAAAACTGACCCAACAGCAATTGCTTGATGTCATCCGCAAGGATTTTAAAAATTATAAAGGCGGAAAAGTTTTTGTACAGGATACTTCGCTGAGTTCTTTTGCGGGCAGTGGCAGAGGCTTTCCCGTTGAAATAGCGATCTCTGGATCTAACTGGGAGAGTTTAATAAAAACGATCCAGCTCGGGATGAAAGAGATGGAAGACAACGGACAATTTTTGGATATCGATTCCAATTTTAGAGAAAATATCAAAGAACTGGCAGTCATTCCCGATAGAGAAAAAGCACGACTTCGCGGTATTTCTATAACCGACCTAGGGGAGACGATGAATGCCCTGGTAGGCGGAAAAGTTATTGGTAAGTTTACGACGGCAGGACATCGATATGATATTCGTATCCGCTTAGATAAAATGACGGCGGATGAAGGCAATATTGAGCGTATCAAAAAAATCCAACTTCGAAATAATCGGGGCGAATTGATCTCGCTTAACGACATTGCGGAAGTCAAATTTATCGACAGCCTTCAGTCCATCAGTAGACAAGATCGACTAAGAACCTTGAAAATATATGCCAATATTAAAACCGGAGTTTCGCAGGCCAAGGCGCTGGATGAAGCTAAGGCCATACTCCAAAAACATCTTGGCATTGGCTCTGTTATTCTTGATACCGGTAGTGCCAAAACATTTAAAGAATCTTTCGATAGTTTATTTTTTGTTTTAGGCCTGGGAATTATTATTTCTTATATGGTCCTGGCTTCGCAGTTTAATAGCTTCGTTGACCCCATTACCGTCTTGGTGGCATTGCCTTTTTCGGTCTCTGGAGCATTCCTCGCCCTTTATCTGGCCAATCAATCGATCAATATTTATTCGATGATCGGAATCATTCTCCTGATGGGAATTGTCAAAAAGAACTCTATCTTACTCGTTGATTTTACCAACCAGGTTAGAGACAAAGAAGGAACGGAAGGGAAAATGCCGATCACAGAGGCGCTGATCAATGCCTGTCCAAAAAGACTGCGCCCTATTTTAATGACTTCCTTTGCCACCGTGGCAGGGGCGGTTCCGGCGGCCTTCTCCTTTGGTTCAGGGGCCGAGAGTTTAAAGCCCATGTCTTTAGCGGTGATTGGGGGAGTGATCGTTTCCACTTTTCTCACCTTGTTGGTTGTGCCCGCCATTTACAGTTTATTATCTCCCAAAGTAAGAGACAGTGAAAAATTTAAGGATGAGCAGGTATAAAAATGAAAAAGCCCATTGAAACTCTGCAAGAGAATGCCTCTGGATTTTTTGATAAAATCGTTCAAAAGTATTCGGCCGAGATGAAATGCAAAGAGGGATGTTCGAAATGTTGTTACACTGATATTTCAATTTTTGAAGTTGAGAGTGCACGGATTAAAGAATGGTTTAGTCAGCAGAATACTGAAACTCAAAAAGAATTGAAGCTTCTTTGGGCCAGCAAGAATGAATCCGGTGCTTGCAGTTTTCTTTATAATGACCGATGCACGATTTACGAAGCTCGTCCGGTTATTTGCCGAACGCAAGGAGCTCCGCTTTTCCTGGCCACTGACAATGTGCTCGATTATTGTCCGCTCAATTTTGAGGCGGGTGATCCTCCCAAAGAGGACTGGCTCAACCTGGAAAGACTCAATACTATGCTTTCCCTGGCAGCTAAAACCTCAGGGCAAGAAGGGCGTATCAGGCTTAAAAAATTAAAGGCTGCGCTAGCGGCTGACTAGTGTCTCTATTCTTTCAATGAAACGAATTAGCGCCGGGCGATTTTGTTGATAATAATAATTAATTTTTGAATAATCGGGCCACTTGTTATTGGAGAGTTCAATCGTTACTTGAAAATCTTTTCGCCAATAAATACTCCAGTCCTGCATTCCACCATCCACTTCATACCATCCATAGCCGTTGGTGATTCCATTTTCGAAGGCAGTGGAAGCAGCAATATAAGGCGCGTTGGAAGCGTATTCCCGGCTTAACTCTTTAACCAGGGTTTCTTCCGGAAAACGATCCGCCACTGTGTCCCAAGGGTAATTGACCACTTCGGCACCGCCGTGAAAATTGGCAGACAATCTAAATTGGTGAGCGCTTTGCCATTTCATTACTGCTTGGGTTTCTGGCTGTCGCGCTTGAGGAGTGTCTTGATTGTCGGCAGTCGAAAAATCAGGAAAGTCGCGATTTAAATCAGCATAGTTTCCATTGGCGCGAGTGCCAGTCGCGGCACCATCTGGATTCATGGAAACCAGAATATGAATCTGAAATTTATCAAGCAGATTAGTAAGCCTTGGATCTTTGCCATAATTATCGGTGCAGTCTTTGATAAAGCTGAGCATGACTTCTCTGCCGACAATTTCATCACCGTGCATGTTGGCGATGTATTTAAACTCCGGGCGCTCATCATCTACTTTTGCATTTCTTGAAAGTTTCATCACCCATAACTCTCTATTTTTGACAGACTTTCCAATTGAATAGAGTTTGGTGATCGCCGGAAATTTTTGGGCAATAAGTTTTAATTCTTTTTCAATCGCCTCGGGCGTCGGGTATTCGCTTCTCAATTGCTGGTTGGCCGAAAGCATCGGGGTGTAATCGATTAAATTTTGTTGAAGAAAATGTTCCAGCCCGCGAGGACCATAAAGTTCAAAGCCCGTGGCCTTAACATGGTCAATTGTTAACTCTGGTCTCGACTTGAGCAGTTCGAAGACGGCGGGATTGGTTTCATTGATCCAAAAGGATTCTTCTATTTTATGTTTTGAATAGGCGAAGCTCGCCATGGAAAAAAGAAGTAAGGCAAGTCCTGTGCAGAGTTTCATAATCCATCCTGGAAAATGCTTGTTTTTTAGCGAACTCTTTTTAGGATAATTGATGGCAGGATTTTAGGAGATAAAATCAACTAATGTTATGAATTGTTGGAAAAAGGGGCCAAATCACTTGAGCTGTTTAGTTGGATGTTGCCCACAGTGGATATTGGCCGCGAGGTTCGTCTCTAGCCCCGCGGGATAATTGAGCTTGAGATCGGCCATCTTCTGTTGGAATTCGGCGAGAGTGGTATTGGCCCCAATGCGTGGATTGAATTTTTTTTCCAGCTCCAGCGTACTGTAAGGTAATCCTCGGTAATCATGAGCAGGATAAATTTTGGAGGCAGCTGGCAATCTAAATATTTTTTCATGAATACTTTGATACATTTTTTCAGGGCTGCCTTGTTGAAAATCAGTGCGGCCGGTTCCCCTGATCAAGAGTAAATCTCCAGTAAAAATCATCTCCCCCAGCTTGAAGCTCATGCAACTATCGGTGTGTCCCGGAGTGGCGATGGCCTCCAGTGAATAGCTTCCGAAATGGAGTTCATCACCATCATTTAAAGCGACATCCGCACAGGTGCTATTGGCCGCCTTGCTGATGCAAATTTTAGCAGTGGTTCTCTGGCGCAATTCGCCCGAGCCAGTGATATGATCGGCGTGCAAGTGGGTCTCGATCAGATATTTCAAGTTTAACCCCAGCTCGCCAAGCAATTGGTAATCTCTTTCGACACATTCCAAAACACTATCAATTAAAACCGCTTCTCGGGTTAGCTCGTCGGCCAGCAGGTAACTATAGCTCGACGTTTTTGCTTCTATGAGTTGATAAAAAATCATAAGGGCCTCATTGCTTTTAAATGATTTAAAACTAAAAAAATATTAACAAGTTGCTTATGGGAAAAGAAGCTTTGAATTGACCCTCTTGGGCTTTAGGGGTAAATTTTTTTATCAATCCTCTGTTTTCTAGGTGTCATTTATGCTTCGCTCATTTGTTTTTATTTCGCTGCTATTTTCCCGCCTGCTTTGGGCCGATATCAATCCATTGACAATGGCGGAAACGACTCCCACCGCCAAAGAAGAAGTCAAAATAAAAGAAGGGCAAATTCTAAGCGATGAGCAAAAAGAAAAACTAAAAAGTCCGGCCCAAACTATGCGCACTTTTATCGAGGCCATGGATCGAATTAAAAAAGGATCTAGCTCTTCATTTGATGAAGCCATTTTGGCGATTGATCTCTCCGAAATTGATCCAGCCCTAAAGCAGTTAACTGGCAAGATAACTTCAGAGCGACTGATTAATACGATTGATCGCATTGCTAAAATAAGCTACGCCCATATTCCAACCTATAGCATTGGACCTAAATGGTATTTTAGAAAACAAACCGTCAGCGTGGGGAATGATACTCACGATGTCGAGATCGCCATCGCCAAAACGGCGGATGGGGTTTGGAAATTTTCTCCCGAAACGGTGAGTTCAATCGAAAATTTTTATTCTTCTGTGGCGCAATTAAGAGTCGTGGAGGGAGTCACTGAATACCGCAACTGGCGCTCACAAATTAAAGACCGTATGCCGGCATGGACTTCAGAAGAATTCTTTACCTTGAAAAAAGGGCAGTGGCTCGGACTGCTCGTTTTGTTTTTTATTTCACTCGCTTTCATGACCCTCATTCGTTTTCTTACGACAACTTATTTGAGCTATAAAGTGAATCAACAATATCTTGATTTCAAAGCGGTTGATCAATTTAAATCCACGCGGCCGTTTGGCTTACTGGCCTTTGCTCTTACCTGGATGATCGGCATTCGTTTTCTGGAATTTGATATTGGCACCTTTGAATTTTTCGGGCGGGCTTCTTATATCATGACCGCTTTTTTTATGGTTTGGTCAGCGCTCAAAGTGGTAGACTACGTGAGTTTACATTTCGAAAAGCTGGCGGAAAGCACCTCTAATAAATTTGATGATGTTTTAGTTCCCATGCTTAAAAAAACATCCAAGGTTTTGGTTATTGCTTTTGGAGCGATCTTGATTGCTCACAGTTTAACTTTTGATGTCGCCAGTATTCTTGCCGGTCTGGGGATTGGGGGGGTTGCCATTGCCCTCGCCGCCAAGGACACAATTTCAAATTTATTTGGCTCGGTGACAGTCCTGATGGATCGTCCCTTTCAGATAGGTGATTATGTCTCTCTGGAAAAAACGCTGGAAGGAACTGTCGAACAGGTCGGCTTTAGAAGTACCCGCATCCGAACACCTTATAATTCATTAGTGACACTTCCCAATAGTGTTCTGGCCAATATGGCGATTGATAATTACGGCATGCGGAGAGTTCGCCGCTATAAAACCTTTGTGCAGCTTGAATACTCGACACCTCTGGCGAAGATCGAAGAGTTTTGCGAAAGACTGAGATATCTTATTCAACTCAATCCACTTATTCAGAAAGACAATGCCATTGTTTCTCTTTATGAAATGAGTTCCAGTTCCATCGATATCATGGTCACTGTTTTTATTGTGACGGAAGATCTTAAAATCGAACTGGCCGAACGCCATAAGTTCATCAGCGATATCTTAAAATTGGCCGCCGAGATGAAAGTTGTATTTGCTTATCCAACTCAGACCGTAGTTGTAGAGAACAAAAACGCCGAATAAAGCTAAAACCGCAAAAAGTTGGCAGCCAAGACCTGCCACGATCACCCCTCGCCAGCGCTAAATAGGTGATTCCTGAAGGGGCCGCTCGATTATTTCGTGCCATGGCCTTTTGCTCTTATACTCTCTAGATCGCTCTCTTCCACCTTAACCATCCCGGGGGAGAATCGATAGGAGAGAAGTCTATGCATATGACGACAAAAAATTCTGTAAACAGCGAGACACCAAATCACTATTCGTTTTGGAGTTATTGTTTTGCACTAGTTTCAGTATTTGCCCTTGCAGATGTATTAACTGGAGGTCTGCTTAGAGAGTCTCTATTTCAGCATAAAATTGAATATGGTGTAGCGATGCTCGCTATGATTGTGACGGTTGGAGTTTATGCCTCAGATGGGCCGCCTGGACTAAAATTCGTGCGCGAGTGCTCACGTCACAAGTTATGAAGAAAGATTAATTAAAAATCAGTGAAGATAAAAAAAAGGGCCTTGTGGAGGGCCCTTTTTTTTGTCTTAGACGCCAAAATTGGCGTGTAAGATGTGGGGTGGAGGGAAATTAAAGTTATCTTTACTTAGGGGGCCGGTACTTAGCACCGATCTTATGCCTGTAAGACAGTTAACTTGTAACAGGATAAGAATGAATGACGTTTAAAAGTTGGAGTTTGTACCAGAAGATTTCGGGACTGGTCGGCCTATTGATATTTTTTAGTGCAATTTCTACCTATTATTCGATTCATAGTTTAAAGAGCATTCATTCAACCATCGAGCAACTGGCCCACGTCCATTTTGAGGCAAGAGCATTGTCTTCTCAGATCACGGATCGTCAACGTTTTATGGTTATTCAAACTCGAAATATTATCATTGAGAGTGATGTAAAAAAACTAGCGAACATCATGAATGGTTTCCTCGAGGCCGGCCAGAAGCAAGACGAACTCTTTAGCAAGATAGAGCCTTTGCTGGATCAGGCGGCAAAAGCTGAACTCACTACTTATAAAGAAAATAGAAGCAAGTGGTTTGAGCTTATTAAAAAAGCTTATGACTTGAGACTAAAAGGTCAAACCGAAGAAGTTGCGACTATCATTTTTGCCGCCCAGACTGATATTTTAAATGGGATGCTTAAGACTCTTGATACCATTCGCGGAATTACCACCGTAAATGCAGAGGCCGCTGGAAACGATGCTGCAACACAAGTTTCAACCGCCACCACTGTCTCTATCGCCCTTGGATTACTTTCAGCAATACTCTCTGCGCTGATCGCCTTTTTTGTCATTAACGGCTTAAAGTCTTCTATTCAAAGAATCGTCGGTACACTTAGCGAAAATGCCCGCCTGGTTGCCAGTGCGTCTCACCAGATTGCTTCGACCGCCGAAGAATTGTCTCAGGCCAGTACCGAGCAGGCCACGTCTTTAGAGCAAACTTCTTCTTCCATTGAAGAAATGAATTCGATGGTTGGAAAAAATTCTGATAATGCTTCCAAGGCAGCATCGACCACTCATGAATCAAGCATCAACGCGAAAGAAGGGCAGGACGTTGTGGCCAAGATGATTTTAGCAATGGGTGATATCAATCAAAGTAACAATTCAATTATGGAGCAAGTTGATTATAGTAATCAGCAGATCACTGAAATCGTCCAGGTCATTAAAGAAATTGGATTAAAGACAAAAGTTATCAATGATATCGTCTTCCAAACCAAACTACTTTCTTTCAATGCTTCAGTTGAAGCGGCCCGAGCGGGAGAGCAGGGGAAAGGATTCGCAGTCGTGGCGGAAGAAGTGGGGAACCTCGCCCAAATGAGTGGTAATGCCGCCAAAGAAATTACGGAACTGCTGGATAATAGTATTCATAAAGTAGAAAGTATTGTTAATGAAACTAAAACCAAAGTCGGAGCGCAAGTTCTGACCGGAAAAGAAAAAGTTAACGTTGGAACTGAGATTGCCAATCAATGTGGTGAAATTTTAAATACGATCGTTATGGGAGTGAGTAGCATTTCCAAAATGGCCGAAGAAATTTCAGTGGCCAGCAATGAACAAGCACTAGGGGTGAATGAAATCACTAAGGCCATTTCTCAGTTGGATTCTGTGACTCAACAGAACTCGGCCACTAGTGAGGAGACGGCTAGTGCGGCGGAAGAACTTTCAGCTCAGGCGGAATCACTTAGCAATGCGGTGGAAGAACTGGTGGCAACGATTGATGGCACCGGCAAAAGAATGGTGGTTGAAAGAACAGTGATTTCAAAAAATAGCGGGAGTTCAGAAAAAAAATCGGTGAAGCCCGCACCTATTCCAACTCCGATGAAAAAGACTGCCGGAATGGATGGGGTACCAAGCCATAACCACGCGGGCTTTGAAGATGTTTAATCAGCTCGAGGCCAAGTGCCATTTAAATTGGCAATTGGAAAAAGAAGATCTCGATTATTTCCGCGAAAAAATTGCCATCCTTTCTGGTATTTCCATGAAAGAGAGCAAAAAAGAACTTTTATCGACAAGGCTCAGAGGACGGGCCCAGCAACTGGGGCTGGACTCCTTTAGTGGCTACCGCCATTATCTGATGGAGCAAGCGGAGTCTTCGGCCGAATGGCAAATCTTTATCAATTTGCTGACAACCAATAAAACTGATTTTTTCCGTGAGCCAAAACATTTTGATTTCTTGGAAACAAAATTTATTCCCGAGTGGCTTACCCAAAATAAAAAAACATTGAAAGTCTGGTCATGTGCCTCTTCCACTGGAGAAGAGCCTTATACCCTGGCCATGGTTTTGGAGCGCGCGCTGCCGCCCAGAATTGAATTTCAAATACTGGCCACTGATATTGATACCGCCGTTTTGGCCCGTGGGGCAAATGGGGTTTATGCCAAGTCAAGGCTGCACGAAATTCCAGCAAAATATCACGAATCAAGTCTCTGTCTTGGCTCGGGAGAAGTGGAGCCATGGTTTGCCATTAAAAAAAAATTGCGAGACAAAATCACTTTTCAGCATTTCAACCTGACGAGTGAAGGAAGGCCGAGTGAAGATGAGTTCGATCTCGTTTTTTGTCGTAATATTCTTATTTATTTTCAAAAAGAAACTATCGCTCATGTCGCGCAGAAAGTTTTTGACCAGAGTGAGAAATTGGGGGTTTTGGTTATTGGCCATGCCGAATCGTTGCATGGAATAAGAACCCAATGGAAAATGGTCGGGCCTTCAATTTTTAGAAAAGATGAAGGCCGCTAGTCATGTATAGCTTTTATCTTTTCTTGATAAAACCAAGTGTCGCCAAGCTGGCAGAAGTCATTTTGTAAAGCAGCCTCATTCCCACGTTGGCATCCCATTCATTGTTTTTATCTTTGGGATTGGGTGCTACTTCCACCAGGTCAAAACCAACCAGCTTTTTGCCGCTTTTAACGATCTCATTGATAATCAACATGACTTCCTGATAATCAAGTCCGCCTGGAACTGGGGTTCCAGTGTTAGGGCAAAAACGTGGATCGAGTCCATCGATATCAAAGGAGATATAAATATGTGGAGGCAAGTGGGCCACGATTTCTTGTGCGATCTTTTGGAAACTTTCGCCACTCATTTTTCTTCGGGCGAGAGTTTGGTCAAAATACATTTCAACTTTTTTATTACTCTTGGTGTATTCAAATTCTTGTTCACAGAAGTCGCGAATTCCAACTTGTACCAGTTTTGAAACGCCAGGTATTTTTTCCATTACATTATGCATGATTGAGGCATGGGAATTGGTAAACCCCATATAGGCAATCCGGGTATCGGAATGGGCATCAAAGTGCAACACTCCAAGTTTGGGATATTTTTCGGCATAAGCTTTAATCGCCCCAAAAGGAGTAGCGTGATCTCCACCGACAATGACTGAGATTTTATTTTTATCAAGTAATAACTTCGTTTCATTATAAACAATCAGGTTTAACTCTTCACAAATCTGGTTGACCTTTGCCAGGTTTTTTTGAAGCACTTTATTTTTCTTCATGGCCTCATCATCAGCATCGATGATTTTTTTAGCAAGCAGTCGCCCTTCAGTATTAAGTTTTTTAATTTTGGCACTTTCTTTTTTCATAAAAAGTCCGGCCTGATAAGCATCGACGAAATCCAGGTCAAAAAAATCAATTTGCTCACTGGCCCCTAAAATGGCGCCGGGTCCCTTGGAGGTTCCTGCCTGATAAGAAGTGGTGACGTCCCAAGGAACTGGGATATAGACGACTTGAGCTTCGGTTTCTTTGAAGGGAAGACCGTAGATGCCGTCTTTGGAAGTTGCTTTTGCATTGGGGTCGATGATTGTTTTGGTCATAAATCTTCTCTTTAATATTTTTTAGTTTTTCAATTAATATAAACGGGGGTTGTGAAGTAATAAATACTTCGCCGTCTCGTATAAACCTTTCGTCAAGTTTTCCATTTCGCGGTATTTATCCGGAAATTTTTCTTTCACATTGTCTTCCGGGAACTCATCAGCATGACGAACTAAACGGCCTTGACCATTATAGGGAATATACTCAAAGTAAAATTCATCATCAATCAAACTAATGTGATAAGGCGCATACCAATTATAAGAGAAGGCCGCTCTTTTTGAATCAAGCTGTGTATTGAAGAGGTCTTTCCCAAAACTTCTTGTCTTATAAGGAACTCCTGCCAAACCGGCCACCGTCGGCATGATGTCCATTTCGGAAGCGATTTTATTATCAACCCCGGCAGGTACATATTTGGGAGAGTGCACTACCAGCGGAACGTGGAACCCATTGGCCAGGTTTTTCCCCCACTCTTTAACGTTTTTGGCATTATTGTGAGGCAGGCTGTGGTCTCCAAAAATAAGGAAGATGGTGTTGTCGTACCATTTTTCTTTTTTTGCCATTTCCATAAATAGACCCAGAGAGTGATCCTGGAGTCTCATGGCATTGTATTCTTCAATTGATTCAAATCCGTAATCGCGCAATTCTTTTTCAGAAATTTCTTTTGTGGTAAGCACTTTAAATCCATCACTATCATCTGGGATAGAATAAGGACGATGGAACCCTGAAGACTGCAATAAAGCAAAGAAAGGTTTGTTCTGACCTTTTGCTTTCAGCGCCTCATTGGCCTCTTTAAATAAGTTGAGGTCTGATATTCCCCAAACGTCTACCTTGGGGCTTTTGTAAGACCCTTCTTCGTAAATTTGAAGATCGGGAATATTGTAGGAGAGCACGCCGCGAATATTTCCCCAGTTGGCACTACCACCTAAAAAATAAAATTTTTCATATCCATGGAGTTCACCAATCGAGGTGTGCTGATTGACGACAAATGGATTTCTTGAACCCGTTTTTACTTTTGAAGTATCAGGCAGAGATGTTACCGCCGCAAAAATTGAACGAGCGGTCGCGACCGTCGGCGTATAAAAGCGGGTAAAGAGTAATGACTCTTTTGAAAGTCGGTCAAGATTTGGTGTCGGGTTGACCATTGAGCCACCAAGCCCGGTTTTGTAATAGCCCATGGACTCCATAATGATGACGACCACATTTGGTTTTTGCTTAAGTCGATCCGGGTTTGCTGGAAACTCGCGGATAAAATTTAACTTTTTTTCGTCATAATGAGGCCCATTTTTATCGACCCCTAAAAAATCAGCAACAATGGGGTAGGCTTGATGAACTTTTTCTTCTTCAAAATCACTTTTTCTAAAGGAGTATGTATCAACCACATAAAGAATTGGGTTGAGTGCTAGATTGGAGGAATAAGCATCCGGTGAAGCAAAGGCCACTGACCAGCGAAGCGGGTAGCGCTGAAAACTTCCATAAATTCCAAGTGCCATAACAAAAAAGAAAACGACGTGACTCAAAATTTTTTCTTTTTTACTGCCAGCATGCCAGGCCTCAAGTTTAGGAGAAACAAATTTCTTCATTAGCCAATAGCTGAGAGCACAGACGGCCAGGATAATGATCAAGAACAGCGGCCAGGGATAAGACTCGCGCACCATTTGAAAAGAGATGGCCGGATTTTGTAAAAACTGAATGACCGTAGAGTTCAGTCTGGATTTTAGATAAGCATAATAGCCGGCATCAGTGATAAATAAAAAAGAAAGCATTCCCATCAAGAGAGAATAAAAAATATTATTAAAACTAATTTTGGTCGTGTTTTTAATCGGAAGATTAATAAAGATCAGGGCCGGGATTAAAAGAATCAAACTTAAGCGTAAATCAAAACGCAATCCTAGCATCAAGGCCCTACCAATCAGCTCACTGCTGCCAGGGGTAATGTCGCGGGAAAAATAGGCTAAAAAACCGAGTCGAAAAATACTAAAAAGTATTAATTGCACGGCAAGCAGCGAATAAAGAAATTTAAGTTTCGGTGTGTTGAAGAGTTTATTTTTCATACTCGTTTATACGTTAAATCAGTTGAAAAATAAATGACTTTCTATTGAGCTTGCGCCGCTGGGCAACAGTAGCAAAAAAGGCGTTGTTGAATGTTTTCGGCCACCGTGCTTACCACTGGGGCCATCAAGTGATGGGGCTCCTTTCCCGGATAGTAGATTACTTCTATATTTTTGGCTTCAATATCCCGATAAACGACTGTTTTACTGGCCTGTATTTTGACGGTCCAATCATTTTGAGAAAGGAAAAGTTGGGTGGGTAATTTCAATTTGCTCGCTGCTTGCTCTTGTTTATAAACCTGCAGACCAAGTTCTTTAATTTCTCTGGCGGCGCTGAGGGGTATGCGCTGGTTGTAGGAGGGGCGATCGAGGGTCATGACTCGCAGGTCGGGAAATCTGGAAAGAGCATAGGCGAGATCGACTGAAATATTGTTGATTAATTTTTCCAGAATAGGATCGAGACAACTTAATTTTTTTCCCACTCGTTGAACAAAATAGGGAGAGATCAGATGCAAACTTTTTAAGGAGGAAGGAAGGGGAGCGTTTCGCGATTGGCGAAGGAGGAAATCATGAAGTAAAAGTGCGCCGGTTGAAAAACCAACCGCCCTCACTTCATCAAAAGACTCGAGCACCAGATTAAACTGTCTTTGCATCTCAAGGCGCCAGCGATTTTTATCAAATGCATTGGCAATGCTAGAAGTAGCGCCGTGACCGGGAATCAAAAAAGCAACAACCGTCCAGCCGGCCTTGATAAATGGTTCGGCCAAAAAAAGCATTTCATTGGGAGACCCCATATATCCGTGTGCTAGAAAAAGAGCACGGCTTTGATGAGGATCGCCTTCGATCCATCGGGCCTTGGTCACTTCAGACATAAGATAATCTTTTTCCAGCCCCTGATACTCTTGGTAGAGTTCCTGGTTAATTTTTAGAAATTGCTCTCTGCATTTTTCGCGATTTAATTTCACTGGGCGACACTCGTGCCAATATCGCGTGGATCAGCGACGGCATGAAAGATATCTTTTTCTCTGGAAACCGCCATCACGTTGCAGGGAACGGGATTGATACGGACCTCGTGGCCCATTTGTTGGAGGGCCGCCAAAGTTTGAACAGAGGGACCGGGAGGATCGATATCTAAAATGTCTGGTTTCCATTGATGGTGATACCTGATGGCCGCTACCGATTCAAAAAGAGGAATTTTAAATTCGAGATAATTTAAAATAGTCTGTGCCACGCAACTGATAATCCTTGTTCCTCCCGGGGCGCCGAGACTCATAAGACTCACTCCATCTTTAACTACGATGGTAGGAGACATGCTACTTAGTGGAGTTTTACGGGGCTCAATAGAGTTGGCGGCACCACCAATTGCGCCAAATAAATTGGAAGCTCCAACTTGCGCGCTGAAATCATCCATTTCGTTATTTAAAACAATTCCGGTTCCTGGAACCACAATACTCGCCCCCATGTAACCGTTGATGGTTTGAGTGGTACTAACCGTATCACCATTTTTATCCATGATTGATAAGTGAGTGGTTTCGGTATGCTCAGGGTTAAAAGCGCTCACTTCTCCCGCTTCAACTTCCGAAGCTTTTCGGGCAGCAGTCTCTGAAAATTGGGATCGCCGTAATTGAGCATATTTTTTAGAAGTTAAAATGCTGGTCGGAACACTGACAAAATCGGGATCTCCCAGATAGCGGGCGCGGTCGGCAAAGGCCGATTGCAGAGCGGACGCCGCGAGATGAATAGAGTGGGCAGAAAGAATTCCTTGCTCGCTCAGCTGGTCTTGCTCCAACATGTTTAAAAACTGAATGACATGAACTCCTCCCGAACTAGGGGGAGGCATTGAATAAATGTCATTTCCTTTATAAGACCCGATTAAAGGCGCTCTCCATTTTACACGGTAAATTTTTAAATCTTCTTTGGTAATCAGACCTTTTAATTTTTTAGAAAAGGAAGCGAACTTGGCAGCGGTCTCTCCCTGATAAAATCCAGCTCTTCCTTTATTGGCAATTCTTCTTAAAGTCTTTGCTAAATCTTTTTGAATCAGCACATGCCCGAGCGCTAAGGGCGCTTGATGAGCATCAAGAAAAATGCTGCCGGCCTCTGGGTCTTGGGCCAGCACGGAAGCTTTTTGACTCAGGGCCTTGGCCAGGCTGGGATAAATGGGGAATCCATTTTCAGCTAAAGAGATGGCCGGCGCTAAAATTTTTTGGAGCGGAAGGCGACCGAATTTTTGATGAATCTCAATCAGACCCGCAACGAGTCCTGGAACAGCGCTGGCCAGAATTCCATTCTGGGAGAGAGTGGGATTGGCCTTTCCATCTGCCCCAATAAACATATTGGCCCGGGATCTAAGCGGTGCTCTTTCTCTGAAATCAACAGCGTAAACTTTTTTGCTCTTTGCCTCTCGAAACAGCATAAACCCACCTCCGCCAATTCCGGTTGAGTGGGGTCTTTCTACCGCCAAAGTAAAAGAGGCCGCGACAGCGGCGTCAATGGCGTTGCCACCGAGAGCATAGATGTCGTGTGCTGCTTTGGTGGCATAGATTCCTTGAGTCGCGACGGCGTATTGTGGTCCGTGTGCTTCTGCCTTTTTAAGATCCGTTTTAATGGTGTTGGCCAGAATGACCGGCGCGGCCTTGGGGTGCTCACTGCTCTTTAGCGGGAACTGGCATTGAACCAGAAAGAGGGAGAGACTGATGGCGATGTATTTGTGTAGATTAAACATCTACGTAATATAAATTTTTTTGGCCCCTTTGACCATTATCATAATGACACTGGGGCCAGTTGCTCCAGTTAAACGCAGAGCATCTTGTCGCTAGAAAGACAAGGAATAGCTGCTTTTGGCAATTGGCATTAGCTTTGCTTTACCCCTCCTCGTTGACCGCGGTTAACAAATCAAATCGAGTGGGGGGAGTTCATGAAAGGTCTTAAGAGTCTAATGGGTCTGCTAGTTTTATCGCTATTATCAACTTCATGCTTGAAGCTGGATGGACAACTGGATGTGAAGCAGGCAATGTCCGCCAAAAAAAAATCTGGTTTTTTAAATTTAAAAACAAAAGAAATTAAAATTGAACCCGATCTCTACAACGCAGAATTAAAAATTAATGGCAATAAAAGTTACACCCTGAAACTTGAAGGTCGTGATAAAATCCTTATCCCAATCAAGGGAGAAAAAGATTTGAACATTCCCAATAATGGTCAGATCGCTATTTCTCACAACGATATCAATCAGCCCTTTGATCTACGTGGAGATATAAAAACAAACATCACACACTCAGGTGGAACAGACACGGTTGAAGATTGCTCATGGACCGTAACTGAAAATCACTGCCAGAAAATTTGTGACAAACCAGATGCTTGTACCATTGAATGCAAAGATGTGCAGGTTACATTAAAAGGACGCCACCAAGTCTCTTACCACTACAGAACCACCCACCGGGATTTAAGCATCGATTTCTTAAAAGCGGATAAACCTGAAGTCCTTGCCACTTTTACCGGTAGTGATACTCAAGTTGATCGTATCACTGATTTTGAAGGTGTTTGCCGCTAGTCAATTAGAATTTGAAATCAACCAACTCGCTGCTGAACTTTTCCAAACGCAAAGATATGTCCTGCTCAAATTCATCTTTTGGAATTTGGGCAGCTTCATAGAACTTTGATTTTTTAATTTCCAAGATTAAATCAAATGGTAAATATTCTTCCATCGAAAGAAGCTGTTCCGGCAAACTGTTTATCAGTCCTCTGAAAGCTCTGACATATCCCAAAGCATGATTCTGGCGGCCATGGCCTTCAAATAAAGCGGCTATAATCTCGGCCTTCTCCGGCATCGTCAATTCCTTCGCACTCCCTAGCACAGCTCCCCAGTCATCCATAAAAGGCCCCACGGGGACCAGGTAGCGATGAGAATTTCTTAGGCATTTTGGCTGGCGGAGAGACATATGGCGATGATTTTCAACCGATAAAAATTCTTTATTCACTAATCCGGTAAAATAAAGAATGGGAGAGTAACTTTCATTTAGCCTATGGCCCAATTTATAGATACGTTTTTTGAATGGATCGTCATCACTCATTTGCCACTGGTCAATAACTCGGTCAAGATCGCCAAAGTTGTGGGCCATCAAAGCACTGGAACGTAGATAATTGATATGGTCTCTTTTTTCTCTCAGCTCCAGCAGGAGATTCTCTTCTTTTTCGACTTCCGCTAAAATAACGTCGGCGACCTCAGCGGCCAGCTCCATTTTTTTATTTTTGATGAGCGCACAATAGGCACCAATCGCGACACTTAACCACGTTCCTTCATGGGTGCTCATAACTTGATTGCGAGATGGATTAAAAGATTTTCGATTGGTTACTTGAGTGTAATCCCAAGTCCAGGAAGCAATGGTGAGTTTGGCCATTCGTTCAATATGGCGTCCGATGTCTCCATGTTTCCAAAGTCCTTCGCGGATTTGATTGTCGACATCGGTTGGAACAAATGTTCCTGCCGTTGCCCAATGGGCACTGAGGCAAATGTGAAAGTATTCAGTGAGGTCGATGTTTTTTAGTTGGTTGAGATTTTTTTTGTAAAAAATAAGTTTCGCCAAAAAGGCCCTGCTTGGCCCGGTGCTATCCAGCTCTCCCTTAAATAAAAAGGGGGCAGTATTCTCTACGTTTTTCAATAAAATATTGGGAGCAATCCCGTTCAGGGTGAGACCGGATTGCAGTTGTTTTTTTGCCATAATTCTTAAGTTAGCTCCCTTTTAAAAAATAGTACCCAAAATCGCAGGACGTCTGTAAAGCTTACATGTCTGCTAAATAAGCTTTGGTGCTTTATTGCACTGGAGATAAAATAATGGTCTATGAAGTTTATAGTTATACTCTTATTCGGGATCATTTTCCAGCCGTCATTTGCCGCCGAAAGATTCATTGCGATCGATGGTCCTAATTGCCTAAATGGAGCTCTGGTGGCCACTGGTGTTCTTCCTCATCACCGCTACACCTCCAACAGTGAAATGTGGGTCAAGCTCAAGTCCAGCATGTGCAAAAAGGTCAAAAATAAAGCACGGCAAAGAGGCGATATCGGTATACTTTTAGATCTTGGTCCCTTTGCAACTCCCAATATCATTTCCCATGCCTTTGTTTATCTTGATGATTTGGTATCGTATGAAAAAAGAGGTTATGGAAAAACAGAGCCCTATCATACCCTTGCCACCATGGATATTCTCAATAGTTACGATTTAGACGATATCGAAGGCGAGTCCGTTGAGTTTTACCGCTGTGAGAACTGGTTGGCCTTTCAGTCGGCCCAAAAAAAGAATATATCAAAAAAATTAGAAGCAGCATTAATTGAAACATTGAAACTGGAAGAAATGCTCCATCAGGCCATCAAGTCTGAGGACAGATCTTTTTCTTTAGTCAAAAATCAAATTTTTAAAATTGCCAAACAAATGACTAAAATGCCTTTGAGCAACAGTGAAATAATATTCAGCAAAGATATCGCGGCACGATTGGTTTCAATTTCGTCGCAATTAAATGCCTTGGGTGATTCCGAGCTCCGGAGCATCACACACACGTGGGAGTTTCAAGAGCAAGGAATTAACGACGTTTTCTTTTTGTTAAGTGAAGTAGCTGATCGTAAAATTTGAGTTCAGTCCGTATTCCTATGGACTACGTCAATTAATGTTTCAAGATCCAATGGCTTTTTCAGGCAATCTCTAAAATGATAGACGTCCAGGTCGTCGCATTTCCCTGCTGCTGATAGAATGATCGTCGGAATGCTCGCCAGCCTGCTGTCTTTTAATTGTACTTCTCTGAATTGATAACCGTTCATCTGGGGCATCATGATATCCAAAAGAATCAGGTCCGGCATTTGGGGAGCTTCACTTAAATAGTCGATTGCCTCTTTTCCATTGAATGAACATTTAAGCTCAAAACCTTCTTCTTCTAGGATTGATTGAATCGCCTCGCTGATGTCCAGATCGTCTTCTACTAATAAAATAGTTTTCTTGGAATTCATGTAAGATTCTCCTCTGGTAATTCAACGACAAAAACAGACCCCTGATCTGATGAGCGCTCTACGAAAAGTTTTCCTTTATGGGCATCAACAATTTGTTTGCTGATATAAAGACCTAGGCCAAGGCCTCCTAAGTTTTCTCGAGAAGCGACTCGTTCGAATCTATTAAAAATTCGATCTCGATCTTCAAGCGCAATACCCGGTCCTTCATCTCTGACTTCTATTTTGGCAATGTGGTCTTTATTTAAAATGTTGATGTGGATTGTTTTATTAGGAGCATATTTTGAAGCATTGCTGAGCAGATTGGTCACGACTTGTTCAATTC
>Ga0066404_1000015_pt1 | contig 101884 bp, 83 predicted proteins | sample LakWasMeta4_LOW4_2_FD_59491 | JGI IMG/M metagenome (GOLD analysis project Ga0066404, IMG submission 59491) | Freshwater sediment methanotrophic microbial communities from Lake Washington under simulated oxygen tension - Sediment Metagenome 4_LOW4 | ecosystem: Environmental > Aquatic >...
AGTTCAGCTGGTTAGAATGCCGCCCTGTCACGGCGGAGGTCGCGGGTTCGAGTCCCGTCCAGACCGCAAAGCCCCCGAGTATTCGGGGGCTTTTTGGTTTTATAGATGTTTACAGTTTATATTTTATATAGCAAAGCTTTTGACTCTTTTTACATAGGATACTCCAGCGACATGGGAAGAAGAATTAATGAGCATAATGATGGGTCAACTAAATCAACTAAAGCTAAAAGACCTTGGATGATAGTCTATACAGAACAATTGCCTGATTTAAAAGGTGCTTTAGCCAGAGAACGATTTCTAAAAAATCAAAAAAATAAACAATTTTATAAAAAATTATGTGGAATAAATTAGTCGCGGGTTCCCCCGAGGCCTCGGGGCGTCCAGACCGCAAAACCTCCCCGAGGCCTCGGGGAGGTTTTTTGGTTTTATATAGGTTTCTAAACCATAATTTCCAGAATTAAGTATATTTCTTAAAAATTTAACCCATCAAAAAAATATTCTATACCGCCCTTATTGCCTTAAGCCTGCTACTACTTATAGTTTGGCTTAGTCCAATTGCTTTCTCTGCTACACATGTTGGCAGCAAATGGGGATGGTTAGCATTTGGTTTTACAACATCGGGTGGACCAATTGGGTTTTTAATACTATTACTACTTACTGGTATTGCTTATACCATGAGTGAGAAAGGTATAAAGGAAAAAGTATTCATTTTTCTTAAATCGGTTGTTTCGTTAATTATTGTTTTTGGAGTATTAGGTTGGATAAATGAATTTTATACCAAACCCATATTAAAACTGCAACGTCCAAGCCATGTGTACATGCTTAAGCAAACTAATATTCCTGAAAAAATTGATGAATTATATACATTAACAAAAAAAGAACGTGGACAGTTTTTTGCTGAATTAATAAAAAACAATGCGGAGGCATTTAAAAACATTGACACTAAAATTCAAAATCATTGGGTTGAAGAAGCTGGTTTCTCATTTCCTAGCGGGCATACATTTAATGCGTTTTTATTTGCGATGGTAATTTCTTATGCAATTTATTTTAATCGTAACCGACCTAAATTAAGAAAACTATTTTTTCTTCCTTTTGTTTGGGCATTGGGTGTTGGAGTATCACGCGTGGCAATGGGGGCGCACACTGCATTGGATGTAAGCGCAGGGGCAAGTTTAGGAATACTGTTAGGCATGTTGTTTTTGTATATAGATTTTACAAGACATTGGTTAACCCGAAAGTAGTACACAAATTATATCACCCTTTCAGGGTTCTTCATCTTCCATCTTTGGCTGTTAGAATAATGGCATCCCTTCGGGATTAACCATTACTGGAAATCAGAATTTATTTATACATTTATTACATCTACAAAAGCTTCGCTTTTTTATTTAATTGATATGAAAATATTATATGGAGTACCCGGAGAAGGCATGGGCCATGCTACACGAAGCAAAGTGGTGATTGACTTTCTTTTATCACAAAAACACGATGTGCATGTGGTTTCAAGTTCACGTGCATTTACTTTTTTAGATAAAGCTTTTCCAAGCAGGGTAACCGAAATAAAAGGTTTTCATTTTGCATACAAAAATGCTGAAGTTTCTAAAACAGGAACATTTTTATTGAATTTAAAAGCTGCAGGCAAAAACTTAATTCATAATGTAAGTAAGGAATTGGCAATACACAAAGCATTTAACGCAGAGCTTGTTATTAGCGACTTCGAAAGCTTTTCATACTTCTACGCTAAAATGCATAAACTGCCTCTTATTAGTATTGATAATATGCAAGTAATGAATCGTTGCGCATTGGATATTACGATTAGTAAAGAAGAAAAAAGTAATTTTCAATTAGCTAAAAGTATTGTGAAAGCTAAAGTGCCAGGCTGCGACCATTATTTTATTACTAGTTTTTTTAATGCAGAAATAACAAAGAAAAACACCAGCATTGTTCCACCCATTATACGCCAAGCAATATTAGATGCAAAGGTTACAAGGAAGAATCATATTTTGATGTACCAAACATCGAGCAGTTTAAAAACGGTGAAGGAAAGCTTACAGCAATTACCCAACGAAACATTTTATGTGTATGGCATGAATCAAGATTATACCGATGGCAATGTTGTGTTTAAACCCTTTAGCGAAAAAGGTTTTATAGATGATTTAGCAAGTGCAAAAGCAGTAATTGCTAATGGTGGTTTTTCTTTTATTAGTGAAGCAGTGTATCTAAAAAAACCAATTTACTCCTTCCCTATTCACAATCAGTTTGAGCAATGGATGAATGCCGCATACATTCAAAAACTAGGCTATGGAAGGCATTTCGATACATTAAATGCTGATAACCTAAAAGCCTTTTTGTTTGATTTAAATGTGTTTGAGAAAAACTTAGCAAGCTATAAGCAGAATGGGAATGAGGTTTTATTTGGGGAGTTGAGAGAACAAATGAACTTAATAAACGAATAATCAATTTCCAAATTACAACTCTACCAAAGCCTCCAACAATTTCTCAATCTTATGCTTCGCCTCTGATGGTGAGCAATTGTAGTTATTAAACAATACAGAAAAACTTAATTCAGTTCCCTTTTTTGTTTTTACGTAACCTGCGTAACCACGTGCACGAGTGATGTAGCCACTTTTAGCACGCATGTTTTTTTCGGCAAAAGTTCCTTTACACAAACTTGCTAAAGAACCACTTTGCCCAGCAACAGGTAAGGACGAATTAAAACTAGCGTACATATTTTCATCCTTATATATTTTTGATAGTAATGTTGCTTGCTGAAAAGTAGAAATTCCGTTTGCTCTTGATAAGCCGCTACCGTCCACCATAAACAAACCTTCTACATCAACTCCCCTAGCCTTCCAAAATGCAGTAATTAAATCGCAGCCTGCATAAATAGAACCATAACCATTTTTCTTTACTGCAATGGTTTTTAATAATGACTCGGCAAATAAATTATTACTGTGCAAATTAGTTTGAAAAACAATTTTATCCATACTTGGTGAGCGATGTACAAACAACACTTTATTTTCTTTCGAACTTGGTTTATCCGAAACTTCCATTTGTTTGCTTGTTGTTATCCCAATCTCGCTTAAAGCCTTATCTAATGCATAAGCGCAATACCAAGCTGGGTCGGGCATAGAGGCTTCTACTTCAAATTCTGATTTGTTTGGAGGCAACGTTCCTGTAAGCAAACGCTCATCTTGTTTGGGTGCACCATACACATAAGCATTATCATCTTTACCACCTGTAGTAATTTTATTTATAAAACTTAAACCAGGTATTTCAGGAATTGTTTTTACAAGCACAACACTATCGCCAAACTTTGCTCCTGTTTTAAAATACAGCTTCACTCTATTATCGTTATACGATAAACCATTGGGAGCTGCCCCAAAATAATTTCCCATATCAGCCCAAATCCATTGGCCAGGAACATTGTTATCGAAACAAGTATTATCTGCAATTATTTTTCCTGTGATTTTTTTTACACCTTTTTCTTTTAAGGCTTTTGCCCATACTTCAACTAATTCAGTTGTGTCTGATTTTTTTTTGAAGTATTCAGAATTTAAAGTCGGGTCGCCGCTACCTTTAATAATAAGATTTCCGTTCACGATTCCGGTTAGCGAATCAAAAGTACCATCAACCGTTAATTTTGTTTCGTAACGAAAGCTACCTCCTAACATTCCCAAGGCTGCGGATGTAGTTACAATTTTCATAGTACTTGCAGGAGTCATAGCAAGCTTACTATTGTTCTCTATTAGCTGCTCACCAGTTTTTGCATTTAGTACACAAAAACTAACAATGGCAGGCTTTAATTGTGGGTCGGCTTTGTATTCGGCTAAAATCGCATTTATCTTATCAATACCTGCTTTCTCTTGTCCATAAAGAAAAGAAGAGATTACAAATGAAAAGAGAAATAGAAAACGCATTTTATTCTTTAATAAGTTTATAAACCTTGCTTTTTGCACCTTTAACAATAGCATAATACATGCCGCATTTTAATTCAGAAACATCAAGAATAGGCTCTGTAGCGCTTATTTCTGCACGCATTACTTCTTTGCCCTGAAGATTATAAACAACACAAGTATTTTTTTCACTAAGATCTTCTTTCCTAAAATTTAACTTATCCTTAACTGGATTGGGATAAAAAACACCATCATTTGTTTCATTATTATATTCCTCTAAAGAAATAAGGCACGATAAATCCCCAGCTTTCCTAACTGTGTTGTTTCCACTATTTGGAACATACAATGAATCTTGATCTCTGTTATAATAAATATCAGCTGGAGAAGAAATGCCAGTAGACATAAAAGTTGTAGGTCCAGTAAAGGTATGCGAAAACTTAGTTACTCTATTCGGGCTCCAAGAAGCGATGTAAAAATCTCCCGAACAATTCATGCTTATTCCATCGCAATTACCAAGTGTAGTAGTTCCTATTTGAGTAACAGTAGAATCGTCAAAACTAATAGCATGCACAGGTGCGTTTGTTCCCCAACAGCAATAAACCAAACGATCATCAATATCATCATAAATAATTCCGTTTGGTGTTTTTGAATTTATTGTGGAAGCAAAAATATTATGCTGACGGGTAGTTAAATCAAAGCGGTGAATTTTTTTTGCAGAGAAATCAGTGATGTACAAATTATTTCCTTTATGCGTAATACCGTTTAAAAACGAACCGCCCATTGATACCAAAGCAATAGTTGCTCCAGTCGTTCTGTTTAGCATTTTTAAATTTGCTCCGTCGCACACATATAAAGTATCTGCAACCAACTCTAAACCATGCGGACCAGATGCTACTCCTGTAGCGTAACTTTGTAAGGTTCCATTCGGACTTAGTTTTACAATGGTACCGCTAGTGTTGTTCCCCACAAAGTACTTCCCATCATTCGGGTCGAATTCGATACTTTCGGGACCGCTTAATGTTTGAGCATTTGTAATTGTAAAGCTTAAACATATAGAAGCTGCGATTAATTTTAATTTGGTCATTTGCATAGATTTAAGTGCTAAATCTACAAAAAAAAGTATGACAAAAATCCTTCTTATTTCTAACATTTTGTTGCATCTTTGTCCTCCTAAAAACAAGTTATGCCAAGTATCTCATCAAAAGCAACTAATATGCCTGCATCGCCAATTCGTAAATTGGTTCCTTATGCAGATGCAGCAAAGAAAAGAGGAGTAAAAATATTTCATTTAAACATTGGTCAGCCGGATATTGAAACGCCTGAGGTAATGTTAAATGCAATTAAAACAAGCCCCATTAAAGTTGTTGAATATAGCCACAGTGCTGGTAACGAAAGCTACCGTACTAAATTGGCAGCATACTATCAAGGTTTTAAAATTAATGTTACTGCAAACGATATCATTATTACTAATGGTGGTTCTGAAGCATTATCATTTGCCTTTATGACTTGCTTTAATAATGGCGATGAAGTAATTATTCCTGAGCCATTTTATGCAAACTACAATGGATTTGCCACTGCTGCTGATGTAGTTATTAAGCCAATAAAAAGCACTATTGATACTGGTTTTGCATTACCTCCAATTAGCGAGTTCGAAAAATTAATTACCCCTAAAACAAAAGGTATCATGATTTGCAACCCAGGTAACCCAACAGGTTATTTGTATAGCAGACAAGAGTTAGAGCAATTATGCGACCTAGTTAAGAAACATGATTTATATTTATTAAGTGATGAAGTGTACCGTGAGTTTTGCTACGATGGCAAAGAATACGTTTCGGTAATGCACTTAGAAGGAATTGATGATAATGTTATTTTGTTAGACTCTATCTCTAAACGTTACAGCGCTTGCGGTGCACGTATTGGAGCATTAATTTCTAAAAACAAAAACTTTATGGCTGCAGCCATGAAATTTGCTCAAGCACGTTTAAGTCCACCAACATTTGGGCAAATTGGAGCAGAAGCAGCTTTAAGCACACCACAATCTTATTTTGATAAAGTTCAAAAAGAATATGTTGCTCGTAGAGATTTTTTAATTGGAGCTTTAAATGCAATGCCAAATGTGGTTTGTCCAAAACCAAGCGGGGCATTTTATTGTATTGCTAAATTACCAATTGATAATGCTGATAAATTTTGCCAATGGTTATTGGAAGAGTTTTCTTACAAAGCTCAAACAGTAATGATGGCGCCTGCTACAGGATTTTATTCAACTCCTGGTTCGGGAACAGATGAAGTACGTTTAGCTTATGTATTAAACTTAGATGATTTAAAAAACGCCATGGAATGCTTAGCGGAAGCGCTAAAAGTTTACCCAGGCAAAACAAACTAATTTTAAATCTTGAATTTATTATTAAGTGGGAAAGCTATCATCATATTTTAAACTATTCAGAGGTTCTGCACCTGTTTATAATATGTTGCATCAAGATACTTTACAACACAATAAAGAAGCGTACAAAAAATATAAGTTTAATAAATTCCTTTTTCAAAACATTTCGTCAGCGCACTTTGCAGGTAAAGAAAAAGGTGATACTCCTTGGTTAGATAACAAGGAAGTTCCCGCTGATTTTGAAAGTAAATTAAAGGCTCAAACTTTTACCGAACCTCAGCAAGAAGCAATTCGAAACTGGAAAGAAAAAGGGTATATGATTTTCGACAAGTACTTTTCGGATGAGCAAGTTGAAAGTATAAATAAAGAAATTGAGCGTTTACTTGCCGATAAAGAATCGAACATAAACGACTTTAATAAAATCATGTTTGCCAATAAGCAATCTAATCTTATTAAAGAAATTACTTTAGATAAACGCATGAATGATATTCTTTCATTCATATTAGGTAAAGAAGTGATTCCCTTTCAAACCATTAATTTTATTACAGGTAGCGAGCAGCGCACACATTCGGATAGCATCCACATGACTACTTATCCTTTGGGTTATCTAATTGCCATTTGGATTGCATTAGAAGATATTGGTTTAGACCAAGGTCCTTTAAGTTATTATCCTGGCAGCCATACAATGGATTATGTGTTGAATGAAGATTATGATAAAGGAGGAAATGCAATTAAAATTGGAGATGATAAACACTATAGTGCTTATGAAGATAAAATTGCCGAAGTAGCCAAACAATCAGGTATTTCAAAACAAATATTCACTGCAAAAAAAGGAGATGTTTTGGTGTGGCATGCAAACTTATTACACGGTGGCGAACCAATTACTAATCCAACCTCAACAAGAAAAAGCATGGTTGTACATTACTTTGCAAAGGATGTAATTAAATATCATGAAATAAGTGAGAGGCCGGCTAACCTTTAGTGGTCGCCCAAAATCTTAACCACAATCCCATCCAACTCATCTGCTAATTTTAATTGACAAGCTAAGCGTGAGGTATCCGTAATATTTGGAAGTGTATCAAGCATGGCGTATTCATCATCGCTAATTTCGTGAAGCTTATCAAAACCATTAATAACACTAACATGACATGTTGCACATAAAGCCATTCCGCCACAGGTTGCTAAAATATCGTATTCGCTTCCTTTTAAAAACTCCATGAGGCTAAGTCCCATATCGGTTGGCGCAGTGTGTTCAGTTAGGCTTCCATCAGCATTTTGAACGTTTATTTTAATGTCTTGCATAAGTTTATCTTTCACTTAAAAGTGATGCAAAGGTAGAAATAAAATGAAAAGATGAATTATAAACGTAAGTATAAAGCAATTCGCAGATTAGAACTTCGCTCTTGTTTTTTTACGCTTTTTAGATTTGATCAAATAACCAATCTTCAACTCAACTCCTAAATACGAATCAAGTTGTTTGTCTCCACGTTGAGCGCCAGTACCATCTGCATTTGGCATTGTAGCCGTTGGAATATCACCTTTACTTGGATCAGCTAAAGCTACCGCAATTGGTCCTTTGTGTTGAAACAATAATTCAGGGTCATAATAAACTCCGTGAACATCGTCAATATAATCTGTAAATGTTTTTCTGAAGTTATACTCTAAACCTATTGTCCATTGACGAGCAATATTTAAACGATAACCAATACCAATAGGAATACTTACAGAAACACGTTTGTATTTACGAGCTCCACCAGGTAAACCTTGCCCTTCGGTTGATAAAGGCTGTAAATTAACCCACTGCCCATTGTAATTAGCCTGAGGATTAAAATAAAAACCACCAACACCAACAAAACCATAAATCAATTGATTAGAAGATTTAAATCTTCTTTTCATTGTTTTTTTAATATGATATCTATTTCCTATTTTACTAATTGGAATCTCCAATTCTAATAATGTAGAAATCTCATAAATTGGAGATCTAAAACTTAAATTTCTATTATTTCTAAACTTTTCTTCTGTTAGCGCGTCGCTACCCCAAAGACGCATGTAATTAAAATCAGTTCTCCAACCAAAATGTTTAGAAACTCTATATCTATAACCTAATGTTACAGAAGGTCGTGTAAGAGACATTTCTAAATCCGCATAACTATAATCTTTACCAATCTGATTTCTTCCTCCCAAATCACCTAAAAAGTTAGCTGCACCACCACCTAAATAAATTTCATGTCTATATTTTTTCCAAGAATTGGAAGACATAAAGCCTTGTGCTTTAGAAAATGTACTTATTGAAAATACAAAAATTGAAATGTATATCAGTCTGATTAACTTCATTACTGTTGCGAAATTAAGAAATAGATTGCACAAAACGAAAGAAATAATACCGTAGATAACCAAAAAGTAATTTTTTGAATCTGATTTACCTCTGTAATTCGGTATTGTCTAAGTTTAATAAGAATTCTGCTCATAAGAATAATAAAGTAAATATATAAAATAATTATAACATCCAAAAAAAAATTTAGACAAATAACGATAAATAAACGATTTCCTATCTTACTAAAAGTAAATACCCCTCTTTTGAATAATCCTTATTATCTATTCCTGTAGCTTTTATCATATAAAAATAGGTCCCTTCGCTTGCACTTGAACCTGGTGTCCATCTCTCGCTCACATTATCTAATTCTGTTATTAAAGTACCCCAACGGTTGTAAATAGAGCAGCTAAAAGTCTTAATACCATAGCTTTGCACTCCAAAATAATCGTTTATTTGATCTCCATTTGGACTAAATACGTTTGGTATTACAATTCCTATTTCTTGAGCTAAAACAGTTATTTCCATTGTAAAACTTTGCGAACAGTAATTAGAGCTATTAGTTCCTAGTAAATAAGCAGTAAATACCCCTGCTTCCTCAAAATGTTGGTGCAAATCTGCAGTTGGATTATAAGCAGTTGTAGCTAAAGTATCCCCATTACCAAATAACCAATAGTAATTAGTTGCTCCAGAAGAAGTATTAGTAAATTGCACATGTAATGGAGCTAAGCCCATTGTTGTATCAGCATCAAAGGAAACATTAATAGATGCTGAACCAATTGTTATTGCTTGTGTTGTACTTCCACACGCATTTGAAACTGTAAGTGTATAATTACCTGCTGAAGTTATTGTAACAATAGTATCTGTAGAAAGAACAGTACCAAAACTATTTACCCAAGAATAAGTATATCCAGCAGTTGAATCTATACTTAATTGGGTTTGATAACCATTACAAATAGTTGGAACTCCATAACCTTGCCCAATTACGGGACCAGGAGCTGCAGTTACATTAATTGTAGTTGAGTTAATACAACCAAATGCATCTGTTCCTACAACAGAATATGAACCTGCAGTTGAAACACTAATAGGATTTGTAATTGCTGTTGTACTCCAAACATAACTTGTAGCTCCACTCGCTAACAAATCAATAGGGGTAGTTCCGCAAACGCTTGTATCACCATTAATTTGATTAAGTATTTCAACAACTGGAGATGCATGCACAATTGCGGTAACATTATTTACAGTTGTACAAGAGTTAGCATCTATTGCAGTAACGCTGTAAGTAGTTGAACCAACAACAGTAGCAGGAACCGCAACGGAAATTCCAGTTGTGCTAGATGATGCATTAGCCCAAGTATAAGTTAAAGCCGAATTATCTGCAGATAATGTACTTGGCACTCCAACACAAAAATCATTAGAACTAAATCCAAAAGTAGGATTTGCTAAAATAGTAGCAACCGCTGTTGTTGTATCATTACATCCATTTTCATCTACACCAACCACTGTATACGTTGTTGAACCAACTGCAGAAGAACTTACACTAAAAGTTGCCCCGCTTCCTGCTCCATTATTCCATGAATAAACAATGTTTGGGTTGGTAGAAGTAGCAGTTAAAGATGCTGTAGAATTTAAACAAAACTGAGCATTTGAAGAACTTATTACAGGCTCAGGATGAACACCTATTGTAACCAATGATGAAGTTGAATCACAACCATTTGCATCTAATACATAAACAGAGTAATCACCAACCTGAACTGCATATAATGAATCGTTTACTGCTCCTGAAATATTTCCATTATTAAATAACCATTGGTAAGTAAGTCCTACACTTGGACTTGCAACCAAAACTAATGAATCGCCTGTACAAAAAGCAGAGGCATTACTCGCAATTTCAGGTAATGGACGAGGATTAAATGTTGCGCTTACTGTATTTGTTACAACACAATTATCTACAGTTACAGAAACAGTGTATGTTCCAACATTTACCGAACTCGCATCGCTTACAGTTATGCTTGTTAAATCAACACCTGTTTGAGTTGGTAAACCCGTTGCTGCCCAAGAATAAGTTGCACCAACTAAATCATTACTAACCGACAAGCTAAATGTACTTCCTTCACAAACCGAAGGGGCTGCATCAAAAAGCGGGGCAGATGGAGCAGCTGCAGCTGTTATAGCAACAGACGAAGAATCTACACAACCATTGTTATCTAATGCAACTAAATAATATGTTCCTGCTCCTACATTTGATAAAGCAGTATCTAATGATAAAACTGTACCTGCACCATTTGTCCAAAAATAGCTGAAAGGAGAAACACCACTTGCATTTGCTCCTGTTACAGAAGCATTTGTTAAACCACAACCTGCATTGGTAATTACTACAGGGCTAGCAGAAGTATTAACAATTGGAAGCGCATTTATTGTTATTGCTGTTTCCGCAGATAAAGAATCACAACCTGTATTAGTAACTAACACTTGATAATCACCTGCTTGTGTTGCAGTTAATGTAGCTGCAGTTTCTCCGCTTATTGGAGCATTATTAAAATACCATTGGTAAGTTGTTCCTGTTGATGGCAAAGAAGATGAAGCATCTAATACAGTGCTTGTTCCAAAACAAAAACTTGTGCTTCCTGTTATTGCAGGAATTGGATTAGCATTTAAAGTAACGCTAACATTACTAAAACTACTGCAACCAGCATCTACTACCTCAACAGTATAAGGACCAACATTGGTTGCTGATGCACTATTAATTGTAATACTAGTTAAATCAACACCACTTTGCGTTGGATTACCTGCCGATACCCAATTGTAAGTTGCACCTACGATTGGATTTGTAACAGTAAGTGTAAAACTACCACCTTCGCAAACAGGTGATACTAATGCAAAAGTTGGTGCAACCGGTCCGTTTAATGTTGTTATTGTGAATGAAACGGAATCTCTACATCCATTTCCATCCGTAGCTGCTAAATAATATACGCCACTTCCTAATCCAGTAATATCAGCTGCAGCTCCAATTACTGCACCTGCTGAGCTAATCCACTCATAACTAACAGGATTTGCACCCGTAGCACTTGCTCCAGAAACAGCACCATTTGTTAAACCACAATCAGCTGGAGTTATTGTTACTGGTGGAACACTTGAGATTAAAACTGGTAAAGCATTTATTACAACAGTTGTTGTTGTGCTATTTTGACAAGTTGTTGCAGCATCTGTAACAGTTAAGGAATAAGTGCCTGCCATAGCAGCTGTTGCATTAGCAATAAATGGATTTTGTGATGAACTTGAGAATGTATTTGGACCTGTCCAAGCATAGCTTAAACCTGATGTTGCAGATAAGTGAATTGAATCTCTAACACAATACGCACCTGTATTTGTTGCAACAACAACCGGTAAATCATTTACGGTAACCGAAAAAGTTCCTTGTGTAGTTGAACAAGCGTTAACCACATCGACCGAATAAACTGTACTTGTAGTTGGACTAACCGTAACTGTATTAGTTGTAGCGGTTGTGCTCCATGAATATGAAGTTCCACCAGCTGCTGTTAATGTTATTGAACCACCATTACAGATGGTTGCACTTGCATTGGTTGATGTTATTGTTGGAGTTGGCGCTGGGTTAAGAGTTACTACCAATGAATCTCTAACAAAAGTACTACAATTACTATTTAATTGAAGATACAAAGTTACTGTACCTGATGTTTCTCCTGCACCTGGAGTGTAGGTTGTAGTATAAGAATTATTAGGACTAAATGTTCCTGTTCCGCCCGACCAAACTAAAGATGCATATTGTGCACTTCCTGAACCTGTAATATTAATTGGCGCATTAAAGCAACCGCTTACATCATTACCAGCACTTACTGTTAATGGAATAAATGGAGCTTGACATCCTCTGTTTATATATGTTGCAATACCTGCAGCAGTATATTCAACTGCACCACCATCTTGATTTCCAACATTCCCATTTTGCATGGTTAAAAAATCAGGGGTATAAGTTACTGCATCCGAACAAGAAGCTGGAGATGAAAAGCCCATAACTAAACTACGTGTTTCGGTTGCACCCGAATTACCATCTGTGTTTACAAAATGTCCTGCAGTATTACCTGCACATTGAAAAATCATATAAATAGTATCGTTTAAGTTTGCAAAACTTAAAGCAGAAGGAGTAAATGTTACACTCGTTACTAATATTACCTCAGCACCTGCAGGAAGAATACCAGCAGTTGGTTCTTTTATATAACCACAAGCTAAAATAGTTGCATTTAATGTAGCTACTCCAGCAGCGGTTGTAGCATTTTGACAAATTCCTAAATATGGATTGTTTGGCCAAGTAACAGTTAAGTCTGCAACATTTAAAGGTGTGCTTCCTACTTTAAAACGAACCATTTCATTTTCGCCTTCTTGTGTTCCACCGCAGCTGTTTACTAAAATACTCTCAATTTCAAAACAAGTTGCAGGCGAACCAGTGGTTGTTATATTACCTGTTAGCTCTGTAAGCAAATAACATGGACTTCCTCCATTAGGATCATATTCGTAAACAGAGAAATAATAAGCTGTACCTGCACTTAAACCAGTTACACTTACCGAAGTACCCGTGCCGTCATAAACAACATAATTTCCCGAACCAATTTGTGTTCCCGAACCAAATGCAGCATTTGCTGTGTAAGTGTTTCCACTAACAGGGTCAGAACCAACTGGAGTTCCTGCATGTGCAATAACAATTACATTTCCGCTGCTGCCTGCTGTCCAGCTAATATCAGCTGTTGTGTTTGTAATATTTGAAGAACTAAAAAGTGTAGGTGCTCCAACTGGAGGTGTACAAGGCGGAGCAGAACTCCAATCAATAGAAACATCATCAATAGCAATACCATGGTCAGTTCCAGTATGGTCAGGATCGTCCCACTTAAGCATAATAAACTCACCATTTGCTAAAGCTATTGAAGGAATTGGTGCAGATAAAGTAATTCTATTTGCAGGCAAATCACCATCTAATGCACCAGCAGTACCAGCAACAATTGGGGTAACAAAATCTAAAGCTGTAACTGCGGTCCAAGTACCATTTGCAAATGGATCGAGAGCAGTGAAAGAAGTTGAAGATACTTTATACCAAAAAGTCATTGTTTGCGCTGTTGAAGCAGAGTTTCTCCATTGCTCACCTGTATAGGTTACCGTTAAAGAAGTTAAAGCTGAACCTGTATTGTTTTGCATTAATACACCATGCGCCATATCATCAGGTGTTCCCGAACCAATTGTACCTAAAGCACGTTCTGTTGTTGTACCTGTACCAAAACTATACAATGCACCTGCTGTTCCTCCTCCAGCATTGGCTACAATTGTGTTTCCAGTACCTGTGCGTTGCGAATACCAATTTGCAAGTGTTGTATTATCTGTCCAAACAGGGCTACCACTTGTAGGCAAGGAATTAAAATCTTGAGAGTAATTTCCTGTAGCGCCAGTCATTGAAACCTGTGCTTGGGAACTTAATCCAAAACACAATAATGCACTCGATAGAAGTAACGATTTAAAATTCATAAATGTTGTGATTAATAGATGATGATTTTATTATTCAATACTTTATTAGTTTGAATAATTTGAATGATATAAACTCCTTTAGCAAATTCTACATTATTTAAAACAAGTTTCCCTTGTTGTAATTGACTTGAATTAAAACTTCGAATTAATTGCCCGTTAGTATTAAGTATATTTACTTCACTTGCCGCATTAACTTCATTTAAACTAATTGAAACAGCATCAGAAGAATAAACAATAGAATATCCATTTAAGGCATCGCTATTATTTACAGAAATAGTTTGATGATACTTACGAGTTCCATTTTGGTTTACACTATATAGTTTATAATAAGTAATTCCAGTATTTGGAACCTCATCAATAAACTCATAATTATTATCACGTGAACTTAATTTAGAAGTAATTGTACCAATAGGTAAATAATTAATGGCATCCTTACTTTTTTCTATCTCAAAATACATTACGTTGTCTTCATCAAGTGTGTTCCAAGTTAAGGAAGTAAAGTTTGTTTTTGAACCAGCAGAGAAATTAAGCACCTGCATTGCCAACACAATATTACTCACCTTACCAATGGCAAATTTTGAAAAAGCAGTGAATAAATTTCTTGTAGCAAAACCAGCACCAGCACTTGTAATGCGACCAGGATTAGTTGCTAAAGGAACAAAAGTACTTCCATCATAAGTATTCCAATCTGCATAATCAGTTGAAGTATTATCTCTTTTAACAACAAAAAACTCATCGTCGGTTAAAGCTCCCATATTTTCTACATACAAATCAACACCATAATGACCTCCTGTAGGAACTGCATCTGGAGTAATATTCCATTCAGCTAAATTTACAACATCTACAATTGGCTCAGCTTGCTGTGTGGCAACAATACGCGAATCGATATTATTCCCTGCCTCAGTAATGCTATTTACGTATGTATCTATGTAAGTAACTCCAGTAATGTTTCCATTTAAAAAATTAGCGCGGTGATAATCCGTTGATGCGGAAGAATATCCTAATGGTAAAGGATAAGTTGATGTATTATTTGCAATGTACTGTCTATACTTACCATTAATAAACTTCGTATTAGTATAATTATAAAGACTAGGCACTGTTGTTAAAGTAGAAATTAATTTATTCGCTGCATTTATATTTAATACACCATTTGTAAAATAAAAATTATTTGAAAAAGTTATATCCTGGTTTAGAGTTAAACTACTTGCATGCGTGTTATTCAACCACATATTATATAAAGTAGTTGTTCCTGTTCCACCAAAGGTTTGAGCAACTCCAGAACGGAATTCAACATTACCATTAGTTCCAGATATAGTTCCATTAACAGTTACATTCCCCTTAATAGTAAGCATACTTAATGCATTATTAATTGTTAAAGTGCGAGAACCAGTAGCGTTATCAATTAACAAGTCATTACATTTAGCACCATTTGGATAAAGAGCAGGCGAAGCGCCAATTGTTGGTTCAAAAGTAGGAACAATTGAAACACTAACATTATCTAATGAATCTGGCACTCTAAAGTTTTGCCAATTATTACAATCAAACCAATCAATACTTGTATTTCCTGTCCAAATACCAGAGCTAAATCCACCTGCAATAATTGAAAACGAATAGCCCCCTGAGTAATTAGGTATTTGACCATTGTATGTTGGGCAATCTGTAGATGCTGACCAGTTACTAATACTATTTAATCTGTTAATCCAATCACTTTGACTTGCTGGAGTTACAGCACCTGTGTACTTTACATTCACTGTTCCAGTTGAAGGTAAAATACTTAAGCATTTCAACGGCAAAGGCAAATCTCCTCTAGTTGTGGTATTATCATTACATGACCAAGCTGTATAAGTATTAATACCAAACATATATGTACCGCCCGAGTAGGTAGCGTCACTTGCTCCCGCACCATTTGTCCAAGTTCCACCTTGCATTAAATAAACTTGTTCATCATTATTATTTAAATTAAAATTAGTACCAACTGTGTAAGCTATTGTCCAATTGTTATCAGGGCTAACTCCAAAGAAGACAGTATTATTCATAATCCTAAACGTAATAATTGTACCTGCCGTTATCGTTGATGTTGTTCTCGTAATTTGAACTACCCCTTCTCCATCACCCCAATTGTTACTTCCACAACCAACACGTTGATATCCATTATCAGTAATATAAAATGAAGTACCTGGCGTAATATCAACGAAACTAACAATACTTACTTCATCTTCTCCACCTGCGCCACCACAAGCGCCTTGGTTAACACACATACCAACAATTGCCATATCACCACCATTAAATGTTGTTACAACAAAAATATCAAAGGTTGAACTTGTAGCACCTGTTAACCCCCCTACACTTGCCGACATCGTATAACCTGTTCCTACAACAGTATGAACAATTCCAGTATAAGTTGCAACACCTGCAACGGCTGCAACACTTATTGGAGCTCCTGTCATTGTTCCAGTTGATGTTAATGCTATAGTGCCTGTATATCCTAAATCTTTATTACCACAAGCATCTGTTGCTGTAACAGTTACACTTGGCGACATTGCCTGATTTTGACCTGCACTTGAAGGTTGCTGTGAAAATGCTAATTGTGTTGCAACTACAGCAATTACATTTTGTGCATTTGTTGTGCTAAATGACGCAAATGCAATTTTACCCGAACCAGCAGAACTAAAGGTAATATTAGCATTGCTTCCCGTTAAAGAAAAACCAAAATCATCTCCATCAAAATTTGTTGAACCTATACCACATTTTAAAGTAAGCCTTACACTTATTGTTTTTGTTCCATTATCGGCAACATTTATATTTAAACCTGTAAAAGTCACTGTATTTGGGCCTGTTGCCACAACTCCCGAACCAACGTTTGTTGCACCGTCAAATAAATCAATTGCTTGTATTGCGTTTGCCCAGTTTGTAACTTGATTACCTGCTGCTTGCGTAAATTGCAAACCAGTTACTATTGTTGATAAAGCATCTGCATCAGGTGAACTTGCTCCACCATCTCTTATGGTAAATTGCCATACTTGTGTTCCTTGAGCTGAAGTTAATGGCCCAGCCGTATTAATTATTGAAGAAATTGTTGCCGCTTCACCATTTGCCGTTATAATATCTGATGTAGAAGAATTAGTTGTAAAATTACCTGTTGCTGGTGAAGTTGTTTGGTAACAGTTAGAAGCGCTATTGTACTCAAACACCGAAACATAATAGGTTGTATTAGCAGTTAAACCGGTAATACTAACCGAAGTACCAGTATTTGCATACACTACATATTCTAAAGCTGCAATTGTACCGCCACTTGCAAAAGTTGTATTAGCGGTATACGTTGTTCCATCTGTTGGAGAACCACCAACTGCAGAACCCGATTTAACCACAACTAATGCATTAGTACCATTACCTCCTGTAAAATTTATGGTTGCAGTGGTACTAGTTACTGAAGTAAAATTAACTGCACTTGCTTGGGTACTTGGGTCATCGCATAATGTTGTTGCATTACCAATAAGTTCTACCAAATTATAACATTGCCCCGTTGTGCTATACTCGTAAACTGCCACATGGTACGTTGTATTAGCACTTAATCCTGTAATGGCAACACTACTTCCTGTGCCATCATAAACCACGTAATTACCTGTACCTAACTGAGAACCCGAACCAAAAATTGTATTAGGCGTATAGGTTGTTCCGCTTGTAGGATCGGTATTAACAGCACTACCCGCTTTAACAACAACTATTCTACCATCACCATTACCACTAGTCCAATTTAAAGTCATACCTGTTGAGGTAATACTTGTTGCCGAAAAAGAACTTGCTTGTGTTGTTGGAGAAGTACAGCCAGCTGTACCAAATATTTTAATATCATCAACTGTCCAGCGTTCGGCTGCATTATTATTTAATAAAGTTATTCTAAGCCTAGCTTGTGCCCCAGCATCAGGTAAATTAATTCTTACTGTTGAATAACCATCTGTTGTACGATTAGTACCTCCTGCAGGAGCAAATGCCGCCGGAACATTATCTCCATCATAGGTTACTGAAGCTAAACCAGTTCCTGTTGAGTAATGCCAATAAGCATTAGCATTACCAGCAACGGTTAATTCATTTGAATAAGTTGTCCCACCATCTGTAGAAATCGCAACTGTAACAATATCTGCTCCATCAGCTCCATTACCTGAGCCACCAATAGACCAAGAAGCTAACCTAAATTCAAAATACTTACTTACATAAGAGCCTAATCCGGAAACATTAGAAGTAGTAACCGTTCCTGATCCATTAGTAACACTTGCTGCTGTATTAACACTTGAATAAAAAGTTGAAGATGCAGGTCTATCTGCTGCTGCTGAACTACCTGTTACAATTGTACCATTTACTCCACCTATAACTGCACCAAGCGTAACGGTTCCATCAAAATCCTGATGTCCAATTAAAGTTTGCCCCTGTGTTGTTTTACAAATACCAATAATAGTAATAATCATAAGGATTATGATACGCATTGTTGATTTTGAAATGAATTGTAATTGTGTAAGCATCGTCATAATATTTTAATAATATATTGTAACGAAGTTGGTTTCGGAAGACTTGTTTACCTAAGAAAACAAGCACCTGTAGGGAGGTCAACCTCTAATTAAATAAATAATTGCAGGCCATGTGGTTTAGGAGAATTCCTTGTAGGATGTTCACCGGCTTTGTTATACCAAATATATAATATTTTTTTTGGATTTGCATTATGATAACATTAACAAATGATGATTTTTTTTAATACCTTTGCACAACTAAACCCATTTAAAATGAAGAAGTTATACTCAATTACAACTATCGTTGCTTTATCTTTAGCTATCATGTCATTTACATTAGTTAACATGATAGACCCCGAGTTAACAATCGGTGCAAAACTTCCGAAAGCTGATAAAAACATGCAAGATGTTTCGGGGAAAGAAATTTCCTTAGGTGCAGCAAAAACAGACAAAGGTGTATTGGTAATTTTTACTTGCAATACTTGTCCATACGTTAAGCTTAGCGAGTCGCGTATTAAAGAGTACACCGACCTTGCTGCAAAAAACGGAATTGGTGCAGTGCTTGTAAACAGTAACGAAGCGCAGCGTGCAGATGGAGAAGACGATAGCTTTGCAGAGATGAAAGCATATTATGCAAAACAAGATTTAAAATGTTTTTATACACTTGATACTAAATCAGAAGTAGCAGATGCTTTTGGTGCAACACGTACACCACAGTGTTTTTTATTTAATAAAGATGGCCTGCTTGTTTACAAAGGTGCTATTGATGATAATGTAAAAGATCCAAAAGCAGTTAAGAACGCTTATTTAAAAGATGCTTTAAATGCATTAGCAAAAGGCGAAAAAGTTGGAACCGCTGAGAGTAAATCAATTGGTTGTACTATTAAGAGAGTAGAGTAAGAATTACTGTAATCACAATGATTACGAATTAAATACGAATATACTAATAGTACGAATTTTTACTAATGGATGAATTCAAACAGTTCGTGTTTTATTCGTAGCATTCGTATGTTCGTATGTTCGTAAGAGAATTCGTAATCATAATCAAGTCATGGCATTCGTATATTCGCAAAAATTTCGTACCCCCGCTAATTTCTTTTCACGCATACACACCTAAAGCCTAGCATTGCTGTTGGTTTTTCGTAAGCGAAATTGTTTAATAGAAAACATTTTTCACGTAAATCTCTCCATCCACCACCTTTTGCAATTCCCTTTTCCTGAACCATTTCGGCTACATTACCCTTTAAATTATATAAACCCAATTTATTAGGTATGTAGGCATTTACAGGCACAGTAACATCATTGTTATCATTCCATTTTTCACCTTCGGGAACCGGATTATTGGATAGATATTTTGATTTTTTTAATGCAGCTGTTTCCAATTTTTTATCATTCCCAACAATTGCCAAAGCTTCCCATTCTTGTTTTGTTGGCAAACGGTATTCATAAACCAGCTTACCTCTAAATACTGAATCAGGATGATTGATTTGTTTTCCTTCCCTTATATTTATAAAATAATTCACTCGTTCGCTACGCCACACACAAAATGCTCTTGCTTGCTCATAGGATATACCAACTACTGGATAATTGTGATAAGCAACATGCCTAAAATAGTATTGTACATATGGTTCGTTATTCGAATTCTTTTCTCTCCACACTAAAGTATCGGGTAAAGACATAATGTATTCTTTAGAATTTGCCCCGTATTTGCGTTTGTTGTACTCTACATACTCGAGCCAAGATAAATTACTTATCTCTGTTGCATCAGCATACAAAGTATCGTTAACACAAACAGTGCCAGGAGGAACTTCTTGCTTTTGTTTTTTACCTGCGTTAAGAAACAATAAGGCCGATGCAGCCAATAGTAATACAATTGCTTTTTTCATAAGTTAATTTCTACTTTACAATTTCAACTTCTAAATCATAAATATCGTAAGGATCGTTATTATAAATATTGTATCCCTTTATTTGAGTAAAGTAAGCCTTTCCTCCAATTGGCAGTTTGGCTATTTCGCGTATCACTTCCCCATAAAGCGTTTCGCCTGTTTCTTCGCGTTGGTGTTGGTTACCATTTGAGTAACAAGTAAACCAATAAGAAGAAATTTTAATGGTATCGTTTACAAGAATTCTGTTTTCTTTTAAAATTTCGGCCTTGCTTAACTTTGCTTTAACTGCTTTGCCTGCTATGGTAGAAAACAAAGTTGATGTTTCATTTTTTGAAATGTGCAAAGTATCTTGAGCATAAGCAACATTAACAAGCAAAACAAAAAGCGGGACAATAACTTTATATTTCAAAAAACAATTCATAATTATTAATTGAACTAAACACCTAACTTCTTTCTTAATTCTTCAGCATCTGCCACATCCATTGGCATCTGAACAAATGTGAAAGTTGTTTTTTCTGGTGTTTTGTTAGCGGCACTAAAGGACGCTTTATCACACACATACAACTTATTATTAAGTGAAGTAAGCATAGTATAACTACACTTAGGATCATATTTAAAGTTTTCTGCATCCGCTAGTGTATAAGTATAAAGCATATTATTAGAATGACTAATTAAAAATATAGTAGCGGGACGAAGTATAGAATTATCACTAACAAACTCTGCCTCTGTTGTTATACCTTGAGGAAAAGGACGCGCACAATCCGAATTATATACCCCAAAATTATTTACTTGGTAAAGGCGACGTACTTTTAAATCTAAATCAGTTCCACCATTTTTTACCGAGCCTAACAACTCGCTTGTTGCAGCATCTTTCTTTTGTTGTTTTTCGGCTGCTAGTTTTGCTTCCCAACTTTTTCTTTCTTCTTCAATTTTAGCTAATTCGTTTTTAAAATTCTCTTGAATTTTAGCTTCCTTCTCTTTACGCACATCCAACGCTAAAGAATATTCTTTTAATTTAGAATTGTACAAAGCAGTTTGTTCCTCTAACTTTTTACCAGTAAACACTGGGTACACAATTAATTTTTCTTTACGGTAACCCGAAGTTAAATTAAGTGTATAGTTTTTTCCTTTTTGTGTTCCAGCTGTAATTATAGCATCCGACCATTTTATTTGGTTAAATTCAGAAGTGTAATGCGTATTCTCCTCACCTACTTCAAACACACATCCATCAAAGGATTTAAGTTCAGGGTATTGATTAAAATCAACATCTAACACAAATTGTTTACGCGCTTTGTTTGCTACTACAGGTTTTTTAGGTTCAACAGGTGTTGGTAAAGCAGCAATTTTAGTTTCCTTTTGCTCAGTTACCTTCACTATTTTTTCATCTAGCTTTTTAATGTTTTCGGTAATTACTTTTACTTCTTTAGAAACAGGTACCTCAGAAGGAGTTGTTACGTGTACAACATCATTAGTTAAAGGAACAATCTTATCTTTTCCAATATATTTCCACGCTTTAGCAATGGTATCCAAGTAATACAAATTAAATTGAGAACCTGTTTTTGTAGAAACCATATCTACATCCAAGTTTTTTCCTGGCTTAATAAAAACTTCTTCCCCGTTTTGAAAACCTTTGATATCAATCATTCCAGCCGATTCAAAATTTTGTTTTTGCCCCGCGCTATCATAACGCATTGGAATTCCGCTTACCAACACATCAGCAATGGTGTGCATTTCTTTATAATGAATTTCAACTTCGCCTGTAATTTCTTTCCCGTCCTTTTTTACGAAAGCTGATTGAGGAATGGTAATTTTAGATTTTGTTGGGTGATTAATAACGCCACCTTTAGAAGCATTTACTTTGTATTTAGAATAATCGGATTTAGTGTGCTTTACAATTGGTTTAATAAAAGCGTTTGTTGATTTATCTTCGATTATATTTTTTGGAGTAACGTTAGTAGCTATTTTATCATTCGATGTATCTTTAGTTAATTCATTAATGGAAACTGTGCAAACAACCAAAAGTCCTGCTATAATAGTTGTGTAAACAAACTTTCGGAGCTTTGGTAATCGTTTTCGGGTTTTGGCATCCTGCAAACTTTGTTCTTTAAACTTCTTCACTAATGCGTCAAAATCTTTTCTCGACTCAATTTCTTGGTCACTTACTTTTTCGCGATTAATATTAAACTTGGTTTCCATTTGGAATTATTTAGATTTTTTTGTCAGTACTTTTTTCAAACGTTCCAAGATTCGATAAAGCTTAACCTTGGTATTATTTTCTGTCATCATCATTATTTCTGCAATCTCCTTAAACGGGCGTTTTTCAAAAAAGCGCATTTCTATTAATTGCAATTCATCTTCGGGCAAATCCTTTATTATACGACCTAATGCTGGCATAAAGTCTTCGTAATAACTTTCTTGTATTTCTTCGCACAAGTGCTTTATATCTGCTACATCAGCATTTACAGTACGTTGTGATTTTTTATCTCTAAACACTTGCATTACTTCGCTATGTGCTATACGATATAACCAACTTGCAAAAGGAACACCTTTAAACTCGTATTTATGTAAATTGGTAAGCGCCTTTAAAAAAACCTGAGAAGTAACATCAAAAGCTACATCCTTATCTTCCATACGTTGATAAATGTATCCGAAGATTTGTTTGTAATACTTATTATAAATAGGCCCAAAATTTGTCGCGTCACGTTTCGCAGCCTCAATTTGCATGAACTCTGAACTTATTTGTTCTGCGCTTGCGTGATACTTTGACGTGAAACTCATATTAATACTTAGGGCTTGCAATTTGTTCGTTTTAATCTATAACATCTATAGATTACAAAAGATACAGGTAAAACGAAATTTATTTTTAATTATTTGATTTTCAGGTAAAAAAAAAGCTATCCAATTGGATAGCTTTTTAAGATTATTAAAAAAGATTACCAATCGCTTTTACCTGATGCTGGAACTGGTTTAGCCATTTTTGCTTTTAAATCTTCAGCTACAACTTTAGCATTTGCTAATCCTGCGCTTTTAATTTGTTTCCAAATAACTGAGTTTAAATTCATAGAGCCACAAGCTGGAACCTCGTTAAACACGTCGCCGCCTGAGCAAACACCTCTTTTAGCTTTGTGCTCAATTTTATCTACTGTGTAACGATATTTTCCTTCTTTACAATCTACAGTTACACGCATTGTAATTTCACCTTCAACATCATTTACAGGGTTTAACTCCTTTGGTTTGTAATTAAACTTAACATTACAAACAACTTGGCTACCTGAACCACCACCGCTAGATTTCTCGAATTTTTTATTTTTTGTAGTATACCAATAATTTGCACGCTTATTTAATTCAGCAATAGTTGCAGGCATAGTGGTACCTAATGTGTCTATAACTTCCTCTGGAGGTGGCTCTTCCACAACAGGTTTCTTTTTGCCTTTTTTACCTTTTACTTCTTCAACAACAGGTGCTGCAGCTTTGGGCTCAGGCTTTGGGCGCTCCATTTCAACACTAATAACCTCGCGAACCATTTTGGTTGCATCTTCTTCCTCTTCTTGAGCATTTGATACAAAGGGTGCTGCAAGAAAAAAGGCAGCTACTACTAAAAGTTTTTTCATATTCATTTTATGTAAGTACAAATTTAATAAATCTTAGGATATTTTGTTGGTTGAGTTTCACTAATCAAATTATATACCAAATCAAAAACATCATCGGCACTTGGCTTGCTAAAATAATCCCCATCGCTTCCATAAGCTGGGCGATGCTCTTTAGCAGCAATGGTTATAGGTACTGAATCTAAATATTGGTAAGCTCCTTGCTCCTCCACTACCTTTTGCATCATATAAGCACTTGCTCCACCCGGTACATCCTCATCTAAAAACACTACTCTGTTGGTTTTCTTAACCGATTCAACAATTGAATGGTTTATATCAAAAGGTAAAAGCGTTTGAACATCAATTAATTCAACACTTATACCTGCTTCATTTAACATTTTTATTGCTTCTTGAGCTACACGCACACATGAACCGTAAGTTACTAAAGTAACATCCGAACCTTCTTGCAATACTTCTGGAATTCCCAACGGAGTGCAATATTCACCAAAATTAGCAGGAGTTTGCTCTTTTAAACGATATCCATTTAATGGCTCAATAACTAAAGAAGGCTCATCTGCTTGCAATAATGTATTATAAAACCCAGCGGCTTGTGTCATATTACGAGGCACACACACGTTGATACCACGACATGCGCTAATAATCATTCCCATTGGAGAACCACTATGCCAAATACCTTCTAAACGATGTCCGCGTGTACGAATGATTACAGGTGCTTTTTGGAAACCTTTGGTACGGTATTGAACAGTTGCTAAGTCATCGCTCATAATTTGCAATGCATACAACAAATAATCTAAATATTGAATTTCAGCAATAGGACGTAAACCACGCATGGATAAACCTATTGCTTGCCCCATAATAGTTGCTTCACGAATACCAGTATCAAACACACGATGCTCGCCATACTTAGCTTGCAAGCCTTCTAATCCTTGGTTAACACCTCCAATTTTACCCGAGTCTTCACCAAAAATCATTACTTCAGGATACTTGGTAAGAATCTTATCAAAGTTATCTCTCAATAATTCTCTTCCATCACATTGTTTCATTTCAGCATCATACTGAACAGGTACAATGTTTACATGCGCTGCTGTTGTGTTTGATTGAGAATGTAAATAAGAACTGTATCTATCGTGATTTTCAATCTTAGCTAGGTTTAACCAATCAACTAATTTTTGGCGTTCAGCATTAACTTCATTACGTGTTATACGAAGTACTTTTTTAACTGCCCCGTGTATATCTCTTCTTATTGGTTCAATTGCAGAAGATAAATCGGAAGAAACTTTTTGCACAAATGCTTGCTGAGCGCTAGTAGCTGCAACTGCATTAATTAAAGCAAGTACCTCTTGCAATTCAACTTTTATAGGCGCACAAAAAGATGACCACGCTGCTGTTTTAGCTTCGCGCACTACTTTTTTTGCCTCCTCTTCAATCTTATCTAATTCTTCAGCTGTAGTAATTGCATTTTCTAAAATCCATTCGCGCATTTTTTTTACGCAGTCGAAATCTAATTCCCATTGCAAACGCTCTTTAGATTTGTAACGCTCGTGCGAACCAGAAGTACTGTGTCCTTGCGGCTGTGTAACTTCTTCTACGTGAACTAAAACAGGAACATGTTCTTCGCGGCAAACTTTTGCTGCTTTCTCATATGTTTCGCAAAGGTGAACATAATCCCAACCTTTGGTTTTAAATATTTCAAAGCCTTTTCCGCTTTCGTCGCGTTGGAAACCTTTTAAAATTTCGGAAATACTTTCTTTAGTTGTTTGGTATTTTTTAGGAACCGAAATTCCATGTCCATCATCCCAAACACTCATTAACATTGGTATTTGCAATACACCTGCAGCGTTAATGGTTTCCCAAAACAAACCTTCGGAAGTACTTGCATCACCTATTGTTCCAAAAGCAATTTCATTTCCTTTATTAGAAAACTTAGTGAATTTGCCTTCGTGCAAATCTTTATTAACTCTATAAAAATGTGAAGCATAAGCTAAACCTAACAATCTAGGCATTTGCCCAGCTGTAGGAGAAATATCAGCAGAAGAGTTTTTTTGATTCATTAAATCTCTCCACGAACCATCAGGATTAAGACTACGTGTACCAAAATGCCCACCCATTTGACGGCCTGCACTCATTGGTTCTTGCTCTTGGTCGGTATTTGCATACAAACCAGCAAACCATTGTTGCAAATTAAGTGCGCCTATTGAGAACATAAAGGTTTGATCGCGGTAATAACCACTTCTAAAATCACCATCTTTAAATACTTTAGACATGGCAACCTGGGCTAATTCCTTACCATCACCAAAGATGCCGAACTTAGCTTTCCCCGTTAACACTTCCTTTCTTCCCAATAAACTTGCCTGACGACTTTCGTTGATAATCAAGAAATCATTCAATACAATAGCCTTAAATTCTTCAAAACTAAGACCGCTTTCTGTTTTTTTCGCTTCGTTACTCATATTTGCATTCCTTAACCTTACAAATATAAACAATTATCCAAATTATGGAAATGATTTTTAGCGATTAAAAACTATAATTTTAGACCTATGACAAGGACATCATCAACTTGTTCATTATTGCCCTTCCATGCCTCAAATTCAGCTTCAAGTGCACGCTTTTGATCTAATGGTTTTAGATGTTTATTTGCTGTTAAGCAATCCTTCAGTTTATTGTACTTGTATTTTTTACCCTTTGGTCCGCCAAATTGGTCAGCGAATCCGTCAGAAAAAATATACAAATGATCCCCAGGTTTAGCTATAAATGATTGAGTAGTGAAAGTCTTTATACTTTCTTCAATAAATGCACCAACAGGAAATTTATCACCTCTTAATTCTTTAAAGTCATTCTCACTAAAATGATATAAAGAATTAAATGCACCGGCAAATTTAACTTCCAAATTTTTCTTATTTATTGACACTAATGAAACATCCATTCCATCTTTTATGGAAGAACTATTATATGTTTGATGTAATGAATGCGTTAACCAAATATTTACAGCACTTAGTATTTCACCTGGGTCATAAATACCCTTTTCTAAAACAGCCTTATTAAGTAAATTATAATTTACAATCGACATTAAAGCGCCTGGCACACCGTGTCCTGTACAATCTGCAGCAGCTAGGAAAACATAATCTGCAGTTTCCTCTACCCAATAAAAATCGCCACTTAAAATATCTTTTGGTTTATAAAGTAAGAATGAATTTGGAAGAATATCGTACCACATTTTTTCGGGTGGTAAAATTGCTTCTTGAATTCGTTTAGAGTATTTTATACTATCTGTTATATCCTTATGTTGTTCTTCAATAATTTTATTCTTTTTAGATAAATCTAAATTCGCTTTTTTACGAATCCTGTTTTGCCTAATGAAGACAAAAGCGATTAATACAACTACAATTAAAATTACTACAACAAAAGAGGTCAAAATGCGCTGACGACTGCTCTCCACATTGTGAATTTCGATTTGTTGATTTAAAATTTGGTTTTGTTTTTCTTTTTGGTCGAGTTCATATTTTTTTTCCAAATCATTTATGTTATGTTGATTATCAACATTTATAAGTGAATCTTCAATTTCAATATGTTTACGTTGGTCTTCATAGGCTTCATTAAACTTTCCCAAATCATAATATAACGCTGCTCTATTAAGATATAAATCTGATATAAACGTTTTATTATTCTTTTTGTTTTCTATCTCAAATGCTTTGTTAATACAAACAATTGCTTCATCGTACTTTTTAAGAGTTCTGAGCAATTCAGCCCTATTCGAATAATTATTACTAATTGCTTCATCATTGGTTTCCGCCATGATATCAATCGCCTTTTTATTGTATTCTAAAGCTTTATTAATATCCTTTTTTTCATACTCAAGCTTACACAAATTGGTATATGTATTAGCTAGTGCTGTTAAATTATTCATCTTTATATTAAGCGAAAGTGCTTTTTTTAATGAAACTTCTGCCTTATAAAGATTATTAGATTCGATATAAACTATCCCTAAATTACCTAACAAACTACCAACACTTTTCTCATATCCAGGAGTAACTTCATAAATAGCAATTGCTTTTTCAAAATACTCGGCTGCCTTTGCAAAGTGCTCTACATAAAAATTAACAGCACCTAAATCTTGATACCCTCCCGCCATACGGATTGGATCCTTTAGCTCTTCATTAATTTTTTGTGTTTCTATAAAAAAACGGATTGCTTCAGTATAATTCGACATCCAATTATAATAGTTTGCCTTTGCCCTATATGCTCTGCTCAGGGCTATTTTATCATTAGCTACTTTACTTTCTTTAATTAAGTCATTAATTAAATTTATAGATTTTATTTCATTATTAGTATTAAAATAAGCTGCACTTAACAAAACACCACTTTCTACTTTCCGTTGAAGATTATTACTTGTTTTAGCAAGATTAAAAGCCTCAAGTGAGTGTTTTTCAAGCAAATCGTATTGTTGCGTTAAATCCAAAGGTCGCAACAAATTTTCTACGTAAATTCTAAGTTTAGTGGAGTCAGCTTCTGCCTTGTTTATAACCAACAACACAGAATCAACATTTTGCCCAAAGACATTTAATGTTAGCAGCAAAAAAACAATCCGGAATAATTTCATAAAATAGTAATGGTTTAAAAATAGCAAAAATTTTTTAATCTCGATTTGTTTATTTACAATTGTACTAATCATTTATTATTAACTAATTTAAAAATAAAATTTATGGCTTTAGGAACAGTAACAAAAATCAACACTCCGCCTGAAACAGGCACTGTAACAGTAATCGACTCTACGGATACGTTTGATTACAACGACCCAAACTTTAGTAGTACTGGCCTTGTAGTAGGCAGTACCTGTATATTTGATATTGACTTTACACAATCTCCCCCAGTTGCTACTAATTTGCAAGCATATACATCAACTGAAAAAACAATAACAACTCCTGTTGATGGAGATCAAACTATTGCCTCAGGAGAAACACTTATTATTAAAAATGGAGGTGTTGTTAAAGGCAATATTACTACAAACAATGGTATGTTAAGAGTTGAAGATAGTGGAGCTGTGGTTGGTAACATAACAGACACTGGCGGAAGCGATGTTACAATAAGAAAAGGTGGGAATGTAACTGGAAACATTACTATGACGAATAGTTCTGCTCTTAAAATAGTAAATAAAGGAAAGGTAAATGGAAATATTCAAATTAGTCATGCTGACCGTTTAACTATTGGAAATACAAATGGTGGTGGTATTATAACTGGAACAATTACCACTAAACGCGTAAGAAGAATGGAAATAACAGCCACTTCAACAATCAATTGCGGTTAATTTTAAAAAGGCTACTTCGGTAGCCTTTTTTCATTCACAATATTTCTATATTAAGCTAATGTTAAGCAAATTGTATTTTATTTAATATTCTTGTAACATTAGCTTAGCGCTTGCTTTACGCTTATAAAGGAACTTTGCAGAAAAAAATTAATGAAAAAGTTTCTGTTACTCCTTACAATCGTTCAATTAATAAGCACAACTGCCTTACTATCTCAAACTGGCAAAATCAGTGGTAAAATCATTGATAAGAAAACTGGAGAAACACTTCCAGGAGCGAGTGTTTTAATAGAGGGTACTGTACAAGGTGCTTCATCCGATTTTGATGGAAATTATGTTATTACTTCTATTAAGCCAGGTAAATATAATGTTATCTGTAAGTATGTTTCATACGCAAATAAATTAATTAAGGATGTAGACGTTGTTGCAGGGGAAACAGTAACTGTTAATTTCTCGATGGAAGAGCCCCAAGGAGATACACTTGGTGAGGTTACCATTACAGCCACTCTAAACAAAGAAAACGTAAACTCATTATTTGTAATGCAAAAAAACAATGCTTCCGTTAGTGATGGAGTATCTTATGAAACAATTAAAAAAACTCCAGATAGAAACACAAGTGATGTTTTAAAACGTGTAAGCGGGGCAAGTATTCAGGATAATAAATTTGCGATTATTAGAGGATTAAACGACAGGTATAATGCAGCTTATATTAATGGTGCACCATTACCAAGTTCGGAAAGTGATAGAAAGGCTTTTTCATTTGATATTTTCCCATCTAACTTACTTGATAATTTAGTTATTTTAAAAACAGCTACTCCAGAGTTACCGGCTGATTTTGCTGGAGGTGTTATTCAAATAAACACAAAAAGTATTCCTGATGAAAATTTTCAATCCATTTCATTAGGTGGTGGATATAATACCATTACTACTTCAAAAGAAAGATATACTTATGCGGGTAGTAAAACTGACTGGCTAGGTTATGACAATGGAAAAAGAGCAATGCCCACCAATCTTCCTGCTACATTAGATTTTAAAACCAACTACACTAAACCACAACAAAAGGCCGATTTAGCCAAACTAATGCCCAATGAATGGAGCTTAGAAAAAGCGAAATTTTCTCCTAACACAAGTTTTCAATATGCCATTGCGCAATCATTCAAAGCAAAAGAAAAACCAAGAAGTTTTGGTTTTATGTGTGCCATTACATACAATAACAACAAATCATTTAATACATCTATCAGAAGAGAATTTTTAAATGATATAGAGCCAACAACAGGAAAATACACACAGGATTTTGAGTATAGCGATAATAATTATGTTACTAATACGCTATTAGGAATACTAGGGAATTTCACTTACAAAATAAATGATAAACACAGTTTAAGTTTTAAAAACATATATAGTATTAACTCAGAAGACAGGGTTACTTTAAGAGAAGGTACAAGAGAATTTTATAATACAATTAAAACACTTGAAAGATCAAGTGTTAGATGGTTTACAGAAAATAAACTTTACACTAGTCAATTAATTGGAAAACACTTATTAGGAAAAACAATAAAATTAAATTGGCTAGCCGGATTTAGTAATATAAACAGGAATATTCCTAACTTAAGAAAGATGACCTATACAAAGGCTTCTCAAAAGTATGACCCAACTGATCCTTATGAGCCAGAGCCAGTTTACGAAGCTGCAATAAATATTACAGGTACATCGCCAACAACAGGAGGTAACTTTTTCTATTCTCAAAACATAGAAAACATGTACAACTTTAATACTGATGTTGCTATTCCTTTTGACTTCAAAAAACTAAAACTTTCTAACGAATTAAAAGTTGGAGGAGGTTACCAAAGAAGAGTGCGTGATTTTGATGCACGTTTTATTGGATTTACAAGATACAGCATTCCAGGTAAATTAGTGTTTGACAAAAAATTACTTTTGTTACCTGAAGACCAAATTTTTGCTCCAGAAAATTTAGGCGTGTTAGCTAATGGAAAAGGTGGTTTTAAATTAGAAGAAGCTTCAAAACCAAATGATTCTTACGATGCATCATCACAACTGGGTTCGGGGTTCATAATGTTAGACCACCGCTACAGATCATGGCTACGAGTAGTTTGGGGAGCAAGAGTAGAAAATTTTGCTCAAAACCTAGGTTCGTTTGAAGACGATGGAACGCCTGTAATTGTTGACACAAATTACACAGATATTTTACCATCTGCCAATGCAATATTTTCTTTAACAGATAAACAAAACATACGTGTTAGTTATTACAATACATTATCTCGTCCTGAATTTAGAGAACTTGCTCCATTTGGTTTTTATGATTTCGTAACTAATTTTTCGATTAGAGGTAATCAACATTTACAACGTGCATTAATAAATAATTACGATTTACGTTATGAGTTTTATCCAGGAAGAGGCCAAGTACTTTCTGTTTCTGGATTTTACAAAACATTTAAAAATGCTATTGAGCAAGTAAATCGTGCTGATGAAAACAGAGCTTTAACTTATCAAAATGTTGGCTCTGCAAAAAATTATGGTTTTGAAATTGAGGCGCGAGTAATATTAGGTGTCATTCTAAACAAAGACTCTAGCAAATTTTTAAACAACATTACACTATTCAGTAATTATGCATTCATTCGCTCTAAAGTAGATGTAAGTGAAGTAATTGGCGCTATTGATCCTAACAGGCCACTACAAGGTCAATCGCCATATATTATTAATGCAGGTGTTCAGTATATGGATACAGATAAAGGTTGGGGAGTAAGTGTTGCGTATAATAGAATTGGAAGACGAATTGCTATTGTTGGTAACACCCAAGAACCTGATATTTGGGAACAAGGAAGGTCAGTAATGGATTTCCAATTATCAAAAGCTTTCCTAAAAAAGAAAAAACTTGAAGTTAAATTAAACGTTAGAGATATTTTTGCTGAAAAACTTTATTTCTATCAAGATTTGAATTTAAATAAAAAGTTAGATAAACTTACTGATAACATTATGTCTCAAACCAATTTTGGACCAACTGTTAGTCTTAGTATTTCTTATAAATTTTAAATTTAGCTTCACTAGTTTAAAAGGAGTACGCTATGCGTACTCCTTTTTTTATTACTTCCTATAACCTTTTGTTTACAAGATTATTCTGAAGTGTTACATGATTTATCAATTCTATTAACCTTCTCTTAACAATTAAATAAGCTTCTAATAAATATAACAACACGTTTAGGCAATATGGCTCTTCTACTTTCGCAGTGTTCAAAAACAAAAAAACATAAAACAAAAATGAAAAAAATTTACTTATCAGTATTAACCTTGTTAGCAGCTAGTTCTCTTAGCGCACAAGGTTTTTGGACTCCAACTACTTACAAAGGAGCTTTCCCTGTAACAGATGGCATGTCAGGAACAACATCAAACAACTGGACTTCTGGTTGGGCTAATTGGGATCCACAAAATGCTTCTTACGCTGGCACTAATGTTACCGTTAGTGCAGATATTACTGCAAACACAACTTGGGCTGCTGGTTCTGTTGTATTATTACAAAACAAAGTTTATGTTACCAACGGTGCTACTTTAACTATTGAGCCTGGTGTTATCATTCGTGGTGACCAAGCTACTGGTGGTGCTTTAATTATTTCTCGTGGGTCTAAAATTAATGCACAAGGAACACAAACCAATCCAATTGTTTTCACTTCTAATCAAGTTGCGGGTTCTCGTAACTTAGGTGATTGGGGTGGTGTTATTATTTTAGGTAACGCAAAAAACAATCAAGCTGGTGGAGTTGCTGTTATCGAAGGTGGTTTAGATCCTGTGAAAGGACAATTCGGTGGTAATGATGATTCAGATTCTTCTGGTGTATTCTCCTATGTTCGTATCGAGTTTGGTGGTATTCCTTTCCAAACGGATAAAGAAATTAATGGTTTAACATTAGGATCTGTTGGTTCTAAAACTAAAATCGACCATATACAATGTTCTTTTACAAATGATGATTCGTTTGAGTGGTTTGGTGGAACTGTTAATGCTAAATACCTTATTGCTTTTCGCGGGTTAGATGATGATTTTGATACTGACTTCGGTTTCCGTGGTAACATCCAATTTGGTTTAGTTGTGCGTGATCCAGATGTTGCTGATCAATCTTCCTCTTCAACATCTGAAGGTTTTGAATCTGACAACGATGCTACTGGTACTGAAGCTTGGCCTCACACTGCCCCTGTATTTTCTAATATTACTATTGTTGGTCCATATAGAGGAAGTACTGGTAACTCTATTGACCCTAAATTCCGTCGTGCTTTACGTTTAAGAAGAAATACATATACTTCTATTTTCAACTCTATCTTTACTGATTTCCCAACTGGTTTACATTTAGATGGTTCTGCTGCACAAAACAATGCATTATCTGATTCGTTACGTTTTGAGAATAATTTATTCTCGGGTATGGGAACTAATTTAGATGCTACAATGCCTAGTACCATTCCTACTTGGTTTACTAATAATAACAATAGTACTACTGCAAGTAACGCTGCTACTTTAATGGTTAATCCATACAACTTCGATGCTGGAGATTACAGACTTTCGAATGGCTCTATTGCTGCATCGGGTGCTGATTTTACTGATGGTTTTATTATGCAATCAGGTGTTATTGGAATAAAAGAAAATAATTTGTTTAGTAATATCAGTTCTATTAATTTATATCCAAATCCAGCTGTAGATGCATTAAACATTGACGTGTTACTTAACTCTAGTGAAAAAGTATCTATTTCAATTTTTGATATCACTGGTAAATTAGTTTCTACAGTTATAGAAAATTCAGAAATGAATGCAGGAACAAACACTGTAAATATTTCTACAAGCAATTTATCAAATGGATTATACTTTGTAAGTGTATCATCTGGTAACTTTGTTCAAACACAGAAATTAGTTATTTCTAAATAATAATTCTAATAAAAAATCCCCCGTCATCCTGAGCTTATCGAAGGGCGGGGGATTTTTTCACTCAACTAATCTATTTCCATGAGTTCTAATGCAACTATACTTATTTGCGACAACGATGTGTACACATTGATGTTACTAAAGGATTCGTTGTCGGAACTCGGTTTTAATGTAATTACTGCGACACAAAAAAAAGAAGTGTTTGAGTTTTTAGGAAAGTATAAAATAAACGTTGTTTTAAGCAATTTAGATTTAGGCGATTCGGATGCCATTGTAATTTGCCAAGAAATTAGAAGTAAAAAAGAATTGATTCAACCATTTGTTATTATTTATAGTAATAAAAATGAAGACTATATTCAAATCACCTCCTTTAACTCGGGTGCAGATGATTTTATAACTATGCCCATTAAACCAGTACTAGTTGCTGCAAGAATAAAAGCTTTACTAAGAAGGCAGACACAACATGTAATTGAGGAAACTATACCACAAAAAGGAGTAATAATAGATAGAGAACGCTACAAAATAATAAAAAATAGTGTCGAACTTTCCTTACCCAAAAAGGAATTTGAAATATTAAACCTGCTATTCTCTAATCCTAACAAGGTTTATAGCAGAGAAGAAATTGCCAAAGACATTTGGAACAACATTGAAGTTGCCAAACAACGTACAATCGATATTCACATCCGTAACATCAGAAAAATTATTGGTTCAGAAATAATTAAAACCATTAAAGGTATTGGGTATTGCATTAATTAGAGAAAAGCAATCGATTTAGGTGAATTCTGCATTAGAATTCTATTCAATTTTCATCATTTTCTACTATTATTTAAAAAAAATCTATATTATTGTTGTCCGTTTACGGATTACTAATTATTTCAATATGAATAAATTAACAACAGTAATAGTACTTTTTTTTATTTTAATTTGTCAAACAGGTGTTAGCTTTGGACAAACTACCAAACTATTAAAGCATGCAGAAGATTATGCTGACGCAGGTGATTTTTTAAAAGCAAAGCTTACTTACTTAGAAATTTTAAAAACCGATAGTAATAATTACAAAGCAAATGAAGAGCTTGGTTTATTGTTGGTTGAATTTATGAATGAAAAAGAAGTAGCTATTCGTTACATTCAAAAAGCCTTAAAACTGAGCAGTTCTGGCGAAAACAAAGAAGAGCTTTTTTTAGCATTGGCCGAATGCCAACAATACCGTGGCGAATTTAAAGAAGCCATTGAAACCTATAAAACATGCTTAAAAGGAGTTGATAAATCAGAAGCGGGCGCATTGTTGCGTTCACAAATAAATCAAAAAATTGAAAACTGTCAATACGGATTAAAAAATCCAAAAACTAAAAACCTCGCGCGTTACAAAGTAAAAAACTTGGGCGAAAACATAAATTCTCCAGCATCCGAATATGCCCCTGTTCTTGTACAAAAAGGAAAGACACTATTATTTACAACACGCCGTAAAGAAAACTTAGGAGGCAAAACCGATAATCGTGATGCTAAGTTTTTTGAAGACATGTACGTTTCCTACAAACAAAAAGGGAAGTTTACTAAAGCAAAACAATTTGCCGAAAATGATCCTTACATCGGGGCAATTCCAAATACATCCGACCATGATGCAGTAGTTTCATTATCAAATGATGAGCAACAATTATTTTTATACAAACTAAATGGAATATATACTTCCGATTTAGTAAATGATGTGTGGGCTGAGCCTGTGCGTTTACCTGAATCCATTAATGAACCATCAACTTTTGAAGCGCATGCATGCTTAAGTAAAGATGGTAGAACATTGTATTTTAGTAGCAACAGACCAGGTGGATTTGGCGGAATGGATTTATACAAATCAATAAAAGGAACAGATGGAACTTGGCAAAAGCCAGTAAATTTAGGTGAGCAAATAAACACAAAGGAAGATGAAGACTCCCCGTTTTTATCTAAAGACGAAAAAACATTTTATTTTTCCTCTAAGGGTTTAGTTGGCTATGGAGAATATGATATTTTTAGGGCAAGTATAGAAAACGGGAATATTAGTAATATTGAAAACATTGGTCCACCATTTAACTCAGGAGGTGATGATATTTATTTCTCTATTAATGAAGATGAAACTTCGGGCTTCTTATCATCTAATAGAAATGGTGGTTTTGGAGAAATGGACATTTACAGCATCATTTATTTTGATAAAGCTACAGAAGGAAAATGTACTCCACTTGTTAACCAAAAAGAAAATGATAAATTTTATATCGATTTTACAAGTAAAGACAGCATTTTAGTTAATGATAGCATAAAATTTGATGCAAGTATTTCGAAAATAAAAGATGCTGCTGTTGTAAGGTCGTTTTGGAGAATGAATGATTCCTTAATTTATACAGATACAACTTCGTTTACTAAAAAATTTACAAAAGAAGGAACTTATAATCTGCGTCTAAGCATGGCTATACTTGCCGATACTGCTTATGAAAGACAGGATTTTTGTGTTACAAAAACCATAACCGTTTTTAGTCCTAAAGCAATTGATGATTTTTTTGAACCTGTAATGAAAAAGGATGAAGAAAAAATTGTTATTAAAGGAACTGCAGATGTAGCTACATTAAAAATTGATAGTACAAAAACAGACATTCTAAAAATTAAATTAGATCCTATCTATTTTGATAGTGACAAATTTGCTATTAGAAAAGATGCAAGTAAAACAATGGATGCAAACATTGCAAAAATGAAAGTGGATAAAAACATTATCATAAAAATTACTGCGCATACAGATAGTAAAGCATCTAGAGAGTACAATTTAAAACTTTCCCAAAAACGTGCTGATGCTGCCATTGCTTACCTTGGAAAAAAAGGAATTAAAAAAGACAGAATACTTGCAGTAGTTGCCATGGGTGAATCACAATTGGTAAATGATTGTGGCGATGATAAAAAATGTGCTGAGCTACAAAACCAACAAAACAGAAGAGTTGAATTTAAAATTATTGGTTCGAAACCAGTACCTGTGAAAGCTGGTAAAAAACCTGTGAAGAAAGGCGGAGCGAAAAAACCAGCTGCTAAGAAACCTGCTCCAAAGAAAAAATAATTTTAACTAAACGAAATGTAGTTACTCAGTTTAACGAGTAACTCATCGTTTATTGTTCCTACACTTTTTAAATCATTAAGGGTTTTATATGCCCCGTGTTTCTGACGATAAGCAATAATAGTGCTTGCAACAATATGGTTAATGTAAGGATGCTTTTTCATTTCTTCATATGATAAGGTATTTACATTTAGCTTTTTAACAGCGCCTAAAGAAATGATTAAGCGGGGCTGTATAAGTGTGAATACCGAATCTTTCATTCCATACAATTCGCGAAGTTGTTCTACAGAATAAAAACCGCCGAGCGAATTTCTAAACTTTAAAATCTTTTTTGCAGTTGCTGGGCCAACCATAGGCAAGGATAAAAGGTCTAAACTATCCGCAGTATTAATATCAATTTGCTTTTGACTTGCTTTTTCATACTTCGTATTGCTCTTTGCAAATTCTTCTTTTGGTTTTACTTCTATTAAGATGTATGATTCGATTTTAGTATACAATTTTTCGGAAACACCATATAGCTTTTTTAAATCTTCTTTTGTTTTAAACTTACCACCTTTGCTTCTGTATTTTTCTAAAGTTTGCGCAGTTTTCTTTGAGAAGCCTAATTTAACAGCGTCATCAACACTTATAGTGTTTGGGTCGAAAGTAACTAGTTGATTAGTTGCAGTAGTAAGTGTATCCTTTTTTGGTTTATCAATACTTACTTGTGTTGATGTATCTTGAATTGCAATAGCTTGCTCTTCCGTTACAATCGGTTCAACTTTAGTTATTTTAACTTCTTGTTGCTTTACAAAGAAGGGCAACATCATTCGTACAATAAAAAGAATAAGAACTAATACTGAAAGGATGATGAGTCCGTTTCGCTCACGTTTATTAAAACCGAAGTACTTGTGTATATACTCAATTAACCTTTTCAACATTTTTACGCGAAACTGTAAAATAATAAACAGGTATTCCTAAAGCCACAATTAATAAACCAATACCTGTGTTACGTGTTTTAAAATAAAGTAAGTCGATACAAATAGCAAGGGTAATTAAAATATACAATGCAGGTACAATAGGATAACCAAAAGCTTTGTAAGGTCTTTCTGCCAATGGATCTTTTTTTCTTAAAATAAAAATGGCTGCAATGGTTACCATATAAAAGATTAAGGATGCAAAAGTTGAATACTCCAACAAATCACCATAAGAGCCACTTAAACACAATGCACTTGCCCACACACCTTGTAGTATTAATGAGTTTGCGGGAACACCTTTATCGTTTAATTTAGCTGCATTCTTAAAAAACAATCCATCAACCGACATCGCTTGAAACAAACGTGAGCCCGCTAATATTAATCCGTTATTACAACCAAAGGTGGAAACAATAATTAAACCCGCCATTAAATACGTTGCTGTATTGCCCGAAAACACCACCGACATTGCAGCTGCCCCTACTCTATCCTGTGCTGCAAATTGTATATCGTGCATGGGCAACAAACATAAATAAGCAATGTTTGCTAATACGTAAATTACAGTAACTATTAGTGTTCCAAAAAATAATCCAAGAGGAATGTTTTTATGTGGTTCTTTAATTTCGGCAGCAATAAAAGTCACATTGTTCCAAGCATCGCTGCTAAATAAAGAACCAATCATTGCTACACCTACAAAAGCAAGTAATAACATACCAGATATTTCTGTCCCACTAAAACCTTGTGAAACGCCATTTACAATTACTTCGTTTTGTTGTACTGCTTTCCAAGGGTCTGAAAAATTTTGCGAGAAAACATCACTTGTAAATCCAACATACAAACCTATACCAATTAAACCAAATAAGGCAATAAGTTTAGCAGATGTAAACACACGCTGAATCATTTTACCATATTGTATGCCTTGTATATTTAACCAAGTAAGTAATGCAATACAAACAATTGCTAAGAGCTGGGCATTTTTTAATTTAAAGCTTCCAATCTCCAATAAAACATTTGTTTCATTAAATATTGGAAAGAACACACCAACATATTTTGCAAAGGCAACAGCCACCGCTGCAATAACGCCAGTTTGTATAACCAAGAAAACGGTCCAGCCATACAAAAACGCAATTAAGGGATTGTATGCTTTTTTTAAGTAAACGTATTGTCCGCCTGCTTGAGGCATCATTCCTGCTAATTCACCATAACTAAGTGCTGCAAATACGGTAATTAAACCTGTAATAATCCAACAAATTAATAACCAAGCAGGGCTACCAACAGTTCGTGCCATATCGGATGACACAATAAAAATACCCGAACCAATCATAGAACCTGCTACAATTAATGTGGTATCTAAAAGACCTAAGGTGCGTTTGCTTGTTGTTTCTGTCATAAAAAAAAGGCGGCCTTTAGCCGCCCATTTTTAAAGTTCTGATGCTACTTGTTCTTCTTCGCTTAATTTTTCAAGGTTAGAGTTTTTCTTACTGTATAAGAAATAAACTAATATACCTAAAGCTCCCCAAATTAAGAATGCCACCCATGTTTCTGGGCGAACAAAAAACATTAAAAATATATTAAATGAAACACCTAAGGTTCCTATTAGATAAACAGCTGGAGTTCTGTATGGTCTTTCTAATTCAGGTTTTTTGTAACGTAAAATCATAACAGCCACACACACCATACTAAATGCAAGTAAAGTACCCATACTACACATTTCAGAAATTTTACTAATTGGTGTTACAGCAGCTACAATTGAAACTATAGCCCCAACCAAGAGTGTTGATTTATAAGGCGTTTTAAAACGATGATGTAAGCTTCCAAACATCTTTTTAGGTAATAAACCATCCTTAGCCATACCTAAAAAAATACGAGTTTGGCCTAACATCATTACAAGCATTACACTCATTAAACCAGCAGTTGCTGCAACAGTAATTAAAATAGTTGCCCAGGTTAAACCTACACCACTAAATGCAGATGCTACAGGAGCAGATAAATCAAGTTGATCGTATCTTACCATCCCTGTTAGAACCAGAGAAACTAAAATATAAAGGATAGTACAAATTACTAAAGAAGCAACAATTGCAAATGGAACATCTTTTTTAGGATTAATAGCTTCACCTGCTTGTGTAGAAACGGCATCAAAACCTATATAGGCAAAAAACACAATTGTTGCAGCTGTTAATACGCCTCCAAATCCAAAAGTAAATCCACCCGTTGCTTTTCCGGCTGCATCTAATATTGGTTGCTTTTCAGGAATAAATGGAACCCAATTATCAGTGTTAATATAAAATGCACCAACACAAATCACAAACAATACAACTGCAATTTTAACAACAACAATAATATTATTTGTACTTGCCGCTTCTTTAATACCTTTAATTAAAATTGCAGTAATTACCCAAGTAATAAGAATTGCTGGTAAATTAAAAGCAAACTCAGGAACTGCCATGTGCAATGAAGGGTCGGCAAGATTAAGTGCAGCAACCTTTTCTTTAGCAGTTGCCAAATCATTAGTAATCCAAATTGGTAGCTCAAAACCAATTGTATGAAGGAGTTTACAGAAATAACCACTCCAAGCAACCGCAACGGTTGTTGCTCCCATCATGTATTCTAAAATTAAATTCCAACCAATGAACCAAGCGAATATTTCACCTACTGTTCCGTATGCATAAGAATATGCAGAACCTTCAACAGGTAATACAGATGCAAACTCGGCATAACAAAGAGATGCAAATAAACATCCAATACCTGCAATTACAAATGATAAGGCTAAAGCTGGTCCAGCATGGTCATGAGCCGCAATACCGGTAAGGGTAAATATACCACCACCAATAATTGCACCTATACCTAATGAGGTTAAGCCCCATTTTGTAAGAACTCGTTTTAAATCACTTTTTTTCATTTCAGCTTCAAAGGCCGAAATAGGTTTTCTTCTCCAAATTGACATAATAATTCTTAGTTGGTTTTACAATCAATAATCTTCAAATATAACAGATTTTTAATAAATGGCTAAGCCACTTAACACTTTGTTTAATAAAACTTTACAATCCAAGCTCTTTGGCGTGTTGAGATGATTTTTGAGGATTCCAAGGGTCTTGGTAGGAGCGTTTAAAGAAAATCTCATCGATATAGGCTATGGTTCTTACCACACGCAGGTAAAATCCAAAATAAATAACCATTAAGGGCAAATATGGTAGAAAATAAACTACAGATTCGTTCTTTCGAGTTCGGAACAGTGAGAAAATGAAAAACTTTAAAAAATTGGTGATTGAATAAAGCAAAATATTAAATGGTAAAATAAAAGCCAATAAACCAGTATAATTTACTGCCATATCAATAATATACACCCACCATTTAAAGTTAAGTAATAAGTTGTAGGTTATATTTTCGAGTGAAGAAATAAAATTCGAAAATTTAAAAGTTTGATTTGGATAAAAAACATCTCTATGCTTACGAACCCTGAAACGAACAATCGATTTGTCCCAACGTAAACGCTGCTTTACTAATTTCCTGAATGTATCAGGTACGCTAGTTTGACAAATAGCTTCTGATTCAAAAGCTATTTTATAATCTAACTTCCGCAGCTTAACCGTAATATCTCCATCTAAACCAGGCCCAATGTCCCAGCCTCCCACTCTATCCAAAGCTTCTTTTTTAAAGGCACCAAATGCACCAGATACAACACGATAAATTCCTAAATAACTAGAGGTAATACGACCAGTAGAGATGGTATCTGCATATTCAATAGCCTGCAAAGTTGCAACTAAACTCGATTTATAATTTCTTACTAATACATTGCCTCCAACTGCTCCTATGGTGTCATCCAAATAAAATGGAATTATAATTCTTTCCATTGCATCGTTATCATAACTACAATCAGCATCCAGATGAATAATAATTTTACCTTTTGAATATCTGTAACCCAAGTTAGCCGCTGAAGCCTTCCCTCCTCTTACATCATTGCGAAGGAACATATCAATAAATCCATTTTTTTGTAGACTCTTGCAAATGCGTTCTGTATCATCATCAGAGCCATCATCAATAACAATAAATTCAAAGTTGGTATAACTTTGCTCTTTCATCGACATGGCCAATTTGTAAATATGCTTGCCTTCGTTTTTACCTGGAACAATAATGGAAACAAGCGGCCTATCAATAAATAATTTTTGACGGGCAACTTCGTATCTTAACTTTCTGGTTTTTTTTCCAATACGCCAAATAATTAAAGTAGTTAACTCGAACAAGAAAAAACGAAGAAACTCGAAGAATACAAAAAACCAAAATATACGCACCAACTTACTTGGTCCAGCAGCAGTTATATAACTTAAAAAATTATCTAATGCCTCATTCATTTAATTCAGTAAGCGCTTTGGTTATTTCGTGAAGTTGTTTATCAAATGAAGAATCTGTATTAAGTGCTTCTGCCTTAAAACTCATTTCTAATTGAAACTTATTGAAATTATTGAAAACCATTTCTTCAATTTTATCCACTACTTTTTTCATCATAATATCCGCTTCTTCAACCGAAGCGTCATTAATGCATATAGAAACCAAAGATGGATTAGAAATATTTAAGAAATCAGCAGGAGTAATATTTTCTCTAATCAGCTGCACAAACTCAACAATAAATGCCTTCTCTTTCGACTTACCAATTTTACGAAGTAGGTCGAATATATTTTCGATATACAAAACAGCAACACAAGTTTTAGAACCAGGTTTATGTTTTGTACGCTCTTGCTCGTAATGCATCATGATAGCAAAAGTTTTTGGGTCAACCGAACCAAACACATCTTCTACTCCACCATACTCAGAAGTTACGATTCCTGATGTTGCTGCATTTCTACCTTTCTTAGTAAGCTTGTATAAATTAATGTTTTTTGAAACCAAGTACTGCACTTCCGAATCAGAACCACATTGAAAACAACGCGCCTTTACAATATAATCTTGAAAAGCCTCATTACACGTTAAACAATGATTAATGATGGAAGGTTTATCGTAATCCACTCCAATATGACGAAGCGCTTTATTACACTTAGGACAATTTAAAACACTATCTACTTTATTTTTAAAATCAGAAATGGGTCCAATGTTTCCGCAAGGGAAATGATGCACCAAATCTTCCGAACGCATGTTTGCCGAATCGCAAGAAGGACAAATTTCACGATAAGATAGATGCCCCGTTCCACAGGAGTTACATAGATAAACACGATCAATAAAATCGGGCCAAATTAAATTTTCTTTTTGCGCCCAATCTAAAATTTCGAGTACTTTACTTTCTTCAAATGGTTCGAAATTGATACTTAATAAAGGATAAGAAAAGCCAATTGCAGAAGTAAAATCAGGATACGGTTTTAAGGATCTAATTTCGCGCGTGTACATGTAATTTAATATCTTCTTTACAAGTGCTACTTCAAAATTAGTAGAAGGACTATTATCTAAATGTGTTGAACGTAAGAATAGTTGTTGTATGTCGTTTACCTTCTCCGGTATTTGATCAAAAGTAATCATGATACCATCGTGTAAAGCTTCTACAACAGGGTCGTTAACAGTTTTATAATTTACAAGAAAAATAGGTTTTAAATAAAACTCAGGATTAGTATGAGAGCGAAATTTTTTGAGAATAATTTTTGTAAAATCGGGGTCATTAGCTTCCAATACAATTGCATCGTAGCCAACTAAATGATCAATTTTTAATCCACTGAAACTTTCGAAAAGATAAAACAATTGATTCTCATAGTTAAGAACATTGTCCTTAAATTCAATCTTATTTTTATTTGTTGCGGGATTCATAAATGATTAATACTTAAATTTAGAAATATCCACACTCATTTTATAAAAGGTACGCCATTTGTACATTTCAGCTTCATTTAAAGGATAAATATCTCCTGCAATACTGCGAGTTGTTGGCTCATATTTTTTTTGAAATTCTTCTGGCAAAGTATAGGTTGCAATATAAAATCTGCGTAATACACCTTCACTCTTGCTTCCATCAGGAAAAGTAATGGTGAACACATCTCCCACTTTAAAATTACCTACATCTTCTTGCTCAAAAAATGCCTTAATAAATGCAGGATGATCTTTATGCATGGTCATAATATCTTCTGTTTTCAAAGCTGTTTCGGTGCTATGAACATAAATACGTGTAACAATGCCGTCCATTGGCGCTTTAAAATAACGAGACTCACTCAACAACTCATCACTAAAAGTTACCGTTTGGTTTTTCATGTAATCATCCAAAGACTTACCCGAAGAGTTTACTTTCACATCTTTAATCGAAGTTTTCTTTTCGTTATCAAATGGTTTTAGGGTTTTCATTAAACCACCTAGCTCCGAATTTTCGTTTTGCAATTTATAACTCTCCGTTTTTAATTTCATTATTTCTGTTTGTACATAGTCTAAACGTTGCTTAGGCAATACATCCAAAATAACTTCGTTGGTTAAGCGTTTTAATTCGTTTTCGTAATTTTTACGCAACAATTCATTTTCTTTAATTTTTATATTATTTAATGAAATTGTTTTTTTGATATTGTATAGTTCTTTCAGCCACCAATAATCTTTTCCACCAACTGAGTTAACACCTCCCAAGCTTAAGGAACTTGCTCCTGCCCCGCTTATATCTTGGTCCATATCTAAGGCATAAGAAAACAAAGTATCATCTCTACAAATACTATCACCTTCGTGCACTTTCATATCAATAATACGTGCATCATCTGTTAATCTTATTTTAGTACTTTCAATAATTACATGTCCAAAAGCATGCACCATTACTGTTTTGTTTAATAAATAATAAGCCATAAAAACAACAAAGGCAATTAAAAGAGCCAAGTAAACCAGCCTATCCCAGTTCCTCTGCTTTTTAATTTGCTTTTCGTTTGTTACGCGAATAAGCGATTTATTACGTTGAAAATTTATGCTCTTCATTATTTCCCAGTGTCCTTAACTTGTATATCTTTTTTATCTAATTCTAATAATGTTTCCAAATCATGGTAAGCCACATTTTCGAATCCTAATTTTTTATAATGCGCGTTCATTTGCTGTCTATCTGCAAAGTCTTTTGCACGCAATGCAAGTACAATTTTATTCTTATTCAACTTAATTTCTTCCATTGTTTTTTTTGCGATAAAATCTGGCTCAATGTTTTCATACGCCATTAAATAAACATTATCGCATTTGTTAAAAATCACCGACAAAACAGAATCAGGGTAATTAAGCGGAATAGAAACACTTAACTTAATATTTTTGCGCTTTGCAAAGATGGCGGCTGTTTCAATTAATGTAGTGTACTTTTTAAAATAAGCATCTTTGTTTTCTTTAAAATCATCGAAGGTATGAGGTTCAATATCTAAGTGAAGTTCACGCACATAATTAAATGGGATTTGATTTGGGATACTATCCAGATACTCTTGAAAGCCTCCATTAATAAGCTTATTGCTTCCAATCATAATTCCAATCTTTTGCGTGTAGTTTTTATTAATGAAATTACTGAGATTCTTCAAATACATTTTATCTGCTTTGTAAGAAAACAAAATGGTATTAAAATCATTTAACTCGCAATAATCTGCAATCAAATCTCCATTATCTGCATTTAATGATTTACTCCAAATATAAATTGCTTTAACCGAAGGCGGGGCAAATGTTGAATCCTTCTCATCATCCTTAATTGTTACAGGAAAAGTATAATCCGAAATTTCAGAGTTAGGAATTTTCTCTTTTATGTTAAGCAACAACTTATACATATCCTGATGCAAGTCCAACAATTCAACTGCATTACTCCAATAATCATCAAGTATAAACAAAGCCGTATTGGGATTAAACTCTAAGTCGGCAAATTGATTTTTTACTTTTTCGCTTCTCAATAACTCAGCATACACATTACGCTTTTCAATTAGATTAAAATACTTTTTTAGTTTATAACGATACTCATAATAATAGTTCAATAATAAAAACTCAATGCCAGGCTCTACTTGTTGTTGCCCTTGTTGAAACTCCAATTGCTTATTAACTAAATACAATTCTCTTTTTTCTTTAGAGCTAAACGTTAATGGCATTGATAAATTTAATCCAACCGATACGAAACTACGATTGGCAACATTGGGAGTGTACACATCATAGTAATTATAACGTGTGTATGCTTTTAATCCAACTTCGCGAATGTACTTAGATTCGTTTTTTGCATTTTGAATTAACTCATTACTTAATGCAAAAGAATCTGAAGTAGTTGTATTCATAACAACCTTTGCATATAATTTTTCAAAATCAATATCCAGTAAAGGTGTTTGCAAATCATTATCCACTGCAAGCGTAAGCTGCTTTGCTTTATCGGAGAATGAATTATACAATTCGAACTGACCATTAATATCCGTTTTGTTTTGAATACATTTTAAATAATCATCTTTGGTAATATGTTTATACGACCATAGTTTTTCAACTAAGTCCATTTGCTTTTTATTCAGTTCTTTTCTTTTTTCGAGAATCGAAATTTTCTTTTGATTAAAATTCATTACCACCTGCTCTCCCGAAATTAAATAGGAGCGATTATTTTTAGCAGCAACAGTATTAGACTTCATGAATATTGACTCGTTCTTCAATGTTTTAATCTTAGAACGATTATCATAAAAACCTGCTTTTAAAATATCCCATTCGGCACCAAATGTTGCACGTTGACGAAACACAACTACATCTTCTGCATCAATAAAAGAAGTAGAAAAATTATATTGGTAAGCCGCGTTTAAACTAAATCCCTTGTCCTTTTTTAAAATAGCTTGTTGCAAAGCATTACGTTTCAGCAATAAATTAAGTCTCGTATTTGCAACAGAGGCATCTGTTTTAGAACTTAGGTTGGTGCTCTTTTTCTCGTGATCAGAAAGCAAATCACTAAAAGTGATTGCATTGTATTTATTCCATGTGATTGTTAACTCACCTATATATGATGAAATAATAGAATCGATTTTAGGATTACTTTGTGAAAACGCGGATATATTACCAATTAAAATTAGTACAAATAAAGCTATATAATTCAGTCGTTTTTTCACAAACAAAAAAGGAATGTAAAATTAGCAATAAATTAGATATAAACTAATTCAATTTAGCGACTAAACAGTTAGTTTACAATAAATTAAGATGCCGGATTAATTTCTTAGACAAAGAATAGAAAAATCCATTAAACAATGGATACAATTAATCCTTAATCCGTCTTAAAAAAGAAATAAGAGGTAAGGCTGCTTTAAATGATTTTGATGTGTTTTTTATAAAATCTTTACTTAAAACTTCTTTATCGCTTAAGTCCTTCACAACGATAAAGTGCTTCATTTTTAAAAACTCTAAAGCTTGGTTTTCTTTGTCGTAGCCCTTAGGAACTGTTTTTAAAGCGTCCTCAACAGATAATGAAGTAAATTCCTTTTTAAAATCTTTTGCGTTTACAATTTTCTTAAACTCATCCAGATTATAATCTATTTCTTGACGAATCGCAGATAAATAAGGAGGTTCGGGCATATATGTACCCGCTGCTAAAAACGATTTTCCTGGCTCGATGTGCACGTAATAACCTGCAATCATCGATTTCTTTCCACCTGGATTTATGCTTGCTCCAAAATTAGTTTTATATGGAGCTTTGTTTTTACTAAAGCGAACATCGCGGTTAATTCTAAAAATTGCTTTTGATGCATCAACATCCTTTAGCATTGGGTCAAAGGCAGAACATTGCTGAATTATTTTTTCTACAACACCAATGTATTCTTGCTTTAAATCTTGGTAATGAGGTCGGTTTGCATCAAACCATTCTTTGTTGTTGTTCTTGCCTAATTTGTTTAAGAACTTAAAAAGTGCTTCCATTATTCGGGAATGTTTTCAGTAATTTTTTTGAAGAATTTAAAATTGACTAAAAATTCTTTTGCAACAATTCTTATCAACGTGTATGTTGGAATGGCTATTACCATTCCCCAAATACCAGCAACAGAAGCTGCCATAAGGATTACTAAAAATATTTCGAGCGGATGTGCTTTAACCGAATTACTAAAAATGTAAGGTTGAATTAGAATCCCATCAACCAAATTTACGCCTAAAAGCACAAAAAATATTTTTGTAATTACATTACTAATTTCTGTAAGATGACCATATTCGATACAACCGGTAATTCCTAAAAGCATTGCAAACACCATACTTATGAGTGGTCCCATGTAAGGAATAATATTCATTAAACCAGTAAATACACCAATTAAAACAGCATTTTTTATTCCAAGCATCCACATACAACCTGTTACGACTAAGGAAACAATTAACACATCAATAGACAAGCCGATGAAATATTTAGAAAGTAAACTTTGAGTGTTTCTTAAAATATCCTTCATTTCTTGCTCAAAACTAGTTGGAGTAACAAGCAATATTGATTTGAAAAGCATTTTATTATCCTTAAGTAAAAAGAAAGTGATGAATAACACAGCTAAAGCACCACCAAGCATTGAGCCTGTAGTAGAAACAACGCCATTAAGAAGAGAGCTAATATTTTTAAAGTTTAATGAGTCATTTACCTGTAAGGTTATTGCAGAGGTTAACTCCTTTTCTGTTCCAAAATTTAATAACAATTCCTTTAAACGTGGGAATTGAGAAATAATATCAGTAAAGACATCCGTAAAATTTAATGTAGAAAGAAACTTTACTTCCTTAATTAAAACAGGAAGAAACAATGAGAATATTAATGCAAAAAAACCAATCACACTAACAATAGAAACGAGCGAAACAACTGCATCTGGCAAATCATACTTACCTATTCTAAGTTTAGAAAGTGCCTTTACAATTGGCCTACACAAAAGCGCTAATACAGCTGAAATTAAAAGATAAATTACAACTTTAGTAAATACCCAAATAAAAGCAATAATAGCAAGTAAAGAAACAATTGGAACTATATATGTTTTGTACTTCATAATTTGGAACTAAAATTACTATTAAATCGTGAACACGAATGTTAAATTAACTTTTCTAAACTATTCTTACACCAATTAAACAAATATCATCAACTTGTTCCAAATCACCCTTCCAGTCGTTAATAGCATCTTTTAACTTTTGCCTTTGAGTTTCCATCGGATCTTTAGAAATTTCAACAAGCATTTCTTTTAATTTCTTGTACATGAACTTTTTTCCTTTTGGTCCGCCAAATTGGTCAGGCATACCATCTGTTAATGCATAAACAACATCGCCTTTTTGTGTTTCAAAATCGTGTTGAGTAAAAGGAACGGAATCTTTATCATGTTTACCAACTGGCATTTTATCACAAGGCAATTCAATTATTTCTGCTGAGCCTGACGAAGCACGAACAACCCAAACTGGGTTATTTGCTGCAGCATACTGAAATTTATTTCCCTTAAAATCGAAACAAATTAAACTCGCATCCATACCATCTTTGCCGCCTTCTGGACTTCCATCTTTTTTCAAACGTTTAATAATAGTTGAGCGAGTATGATTTAAAATTTCACCTGGTTCTAATTTATCATTTTCTAGTGCATTTTCTAAGGATGAAATATTTAAAATACTCATAATAGCGCCAGGAACACCATGTCCAGTACTATCTGCGGTAACAAGTGCAAAATTCCCATTACTTAATTCAGATGCCCAATAAAAATCGCCACTTACAACATCTTTAGGCTGAAAGAAAACGAAATAATCTTTTAAATTATTATCAAGCAATTCTTTAGTGGCAAGGAAACTACGTTGAATACGCTCAGCGTAATTTATACTATCGGTAATTTCTTTATGCTTTTCTTCAATAATATCACGTTGATGAGAAATTTCGTTATTAAAGGCTTCTAATTTAAGATTAGCCTTTTGTTTCATTTTGTAACGGTTGTACATGATTAATGAAATCACAATCATTACCAACACAACACCAATACTCGAAAAAAGCATTACTTTTTTATTAAAAGCTGCTAGTTTCCGTTCTGCTTCTACTTCAGCTTCTCTCTTTTGAGCTGTTAAAGATGCCTCAAGTTCTGCTAATTTTTTTGAAGCCTCTTCACTCATTAACTCTTCGGTTACTTTGTTATTTAATTTTAAATAATGATATGCACTATCATACGAATGACTAAAGTTAAAGGCATTAGATAAACCTAAGCAAGATAATTTAGTCTCTTCTTTTATTCCTTTATCTACAGAAACTGAGTAGGCTTGTCTGAAATAATCTATTGCTTCTTTTGGTTGACCGTTATTTAATCTTAACAATCCCAATTGATTTGCGCAAATACAAATTCCTTGGTAATTCTCTAATTCTTTTCCAATTTCTAAGGCGCGTTGGAATTTCTTCTCTGCTCCATCCTTATCACCATAAAAAACATCGACTTTACCAAGTAAAAGCAAACAATCAGAAATAATATAATTATCGTTGCTTTTTGTCCCTATTTCATTTGCTACTAAAAGAAATTTTTTTGCTTCCGAATAATTATTTTGTTCTACGTAAACTCTACCCAAGCCCAAAGCAGCATCACCCTTTCTGGATTCGTCACCCGTAGAATACACCTCGTTAAAATATTTTATTGCCTCATCATAATTTTTTTGGTAATAATGAATAAGTCCAATGTTTATGTCGACTTTCGAAATTCCAACACTATCCTTTCCCTCTTCAAAATATTTTAAGCCTTCAAATAAAGCAGGTAAGGCATCCGAATAACGACCTTCAATAGTAAGGATTTCACCCTTTGTATTGTATACATAACCTAACCCTTTTTTGTTTTGTGTAGTTTTAAATATTAGTTCTGCATCCAATAAATATTTTAATCCTGTTTCATAATCATCTTGATAGTATGCAACATTTCCCAAATTATAAAGTGCAAATCCTTCTCCATCCTTATATAGATTTTTTTTGCCCAGCTCACGCGCTTGATTAGCATATTCACCTGCTTTTTCAGGGTCTTCGTTAATTACAACAAGTGCTAGTTCATTTAAAACATCGCACTTCTCATTTGACTTTGTTGCCTTTGCTAATTTTTTTTGCAAATCTGCCACTTCATCTTGAGCATGAAGTGTGAATGCAAATAACGTGACTATAAGAAATAAGTAAATCTTTTTCATAATTCTATTGTATTCAAATTTAAGTATTTATTTGAATAAATAAGCCCGAAAATTACAATTTCTATAATTTATAAAAACCAAGTAATAAATGACTTAATAAGTCCACATTTACTGATTCGATAGGATGTTTGCTATTTGGCAGCATATAAAAATGTTTATGCTTTAACTGATTAAAAACATGTTTAGTTTCTTCATATGAAACCATGTTATCATTATCTGCTAAACCAAGCATTGTTTTGTTTTCTATAGATTTAAATAAAGGATTATTTAATAAATTATTATCTCCCAAATCAATCATCATTTGTGCGGTTCGGGCAAGTAGATCTTTCCAAGTATTTTCACCATGCCTAGCGGCTAAGGTTTCTGCAAACTTTGGAACTTTTAATGCAATCTGCTCCGCATTCAACATTTTGCTTTCCTTTAATGCTGTTTCTGGATTCCAATCAAACTTAGTTCCGAGTGTTGCTATATTACCAAGTAAATTAATTTCGTTAGCAGCTAAATACAGCGCAACATAGCCGCCCATACTGTAACCAAACACATGAGCTTGTTGCAAATTATTAGTTAAAATAAACTCTTTTAATTCACTAGCGAATTGCTGAATACCAAATCCATTTTTACTCATAGGAGTTTTCCCATGTCCCGAAAACTCAAAAGGGAAGCATAGAGCTCCCCTTTTTTCTAATTCAGTTTGTAATGGCAACAACTGGTCTGCTTCACCAATTGCACCATGTAATAATATAATTTTAACAGACATGATTATGCCTTTTGCTTAAACTTATTAATTGCATTGATTGTAAACTCACTAATTACTAATTTACCACTCATTGCTGCACGCTCTAATAATAAAGTATCCCAATTTTCTGTTCCTTCCCACATAACCTTTTTAAGCATTGCCATTGCTTCAGGATTACTTTTTGCTAAACGATTTGCTAATTCATCAATGCCTTTATCCATAGCTTCAACCGAATCAAACAACTCGGCATACAAGCCTTTTTCCTTTGCCCACTGTGCCGTTTGCCATTCGGTTGCATTAATTGTTAATTGGCAAAAAGCTGATTTTCCAACCTTACGTTCAACTGCTGGTCCAACAACAAAAGGTCCAATACCAACTGCAAGTTCACTTAATTTCACACCTGCACCTTCAACAGCATAAGTATAATCAGCAGAAGAAGCAATACCCACTCCACCACCAACAGCTTTGCCATGTACGCGTGCCAAAACAAATTTAGGAGCTTTACGCATTGCGTTTATAACACCTGCAAATCCAGAGAAAAACACTTTTCCTGTTTCTAAATCTTTAATCGAAATTAATTCATCAAATGAAGCACCTGCACAAAATGCTTTGTCGCCATCACTTTTTAAAACAATTACTTTTGCTTCATTATCATTACCAATTTTTTCAATTTCTGCAGCTAATGCACGTAACAATACTCCTGGTAATGAATTACTTTGTGGATGAAAAAAAGTAACGTACCCAATTCCGTTTTTAATTTCTGATTTTACAAATCCGTTTTCCATTTCTTTATTCTTTTAATCTTATTAATGTAATGATGATGCTATTAAACTAATGAATTCTTTACGTGTTGAATCCTTTAAAAACTCTCCAGTAAATGCCGAAGTTGTTGTTACCGAATTTTGTTTTTGTACTCCGCGCATTTGCATACATAAATGCGAACACTCCATAACAACCGCCACTCCCAAAGGATTTAAAGTATTTTGAATGCAATCTCTAATTTCATTGGTAAGGCGCTCTTGAACTTGTAATCTTCTTGCAAAAGCATCCACAATACGGGGCAATTTACTCAAACCTACAATGTATCCATTTGGAATATAAGCAATGTGAGCTTTACCAAAAAATGGTAACATGTGATGCTCACACATACTATACACTTCAATATCTTTTACAATCACCATCTGACTGTAATCCTCTTTAAACATGGCTGATTTTAAAATCTCAACAGGATTTTGATCATAACCTTGTGTTAAAAATTGCATTGCCTTTGCCGCTCGCATAGGTGTTTTTAGTAAGCCTTCACGGTTTACATCTTCACCTACTTTATTTATAATATTATCATAAGAGGAAGAAATAGAATCAACCAATTTTTGATTGTATTGGTCAATTTTTTTGTATCCGTCTTCATTCTCAAAATCGTCGTTCAGCATAATTTCTATTTTTATTCCCCAAAATATTCTACAAAATTATTCTCGGTTTCATATAACTTAACACAATGCAAATCCGCTCCCATTTCCTTAATTTTTGGGGCAAGTATATCCCAAATAACAATGGCAACATTTTCGGTACTTGGTAAAATTCCTTTTAAAAAAGGAACATCTTCATTTAAATTCTTATGATCTAATTTTAAACAAACTTCGTTTCTAATAAGTACACTCAATTCCTTTAAGTTTATTATAAAACCCGTATCAGGATTAGGTTTTCCCTTAACTGTAACAAATAAGTCATAATTATGACCATGCCAGTTTTTATTCGAGCATTTTCCAAAAACCTCTAAATTCTTCTCATCGCTCCATTTGGGATTAGCCAATTTATGAGCTGCATTAAAATGCTCTTTTCTAGTTAAATATACCATAGTTAAAGCACAAATATAGCAAAGAGTTTAGGAATAAAAACATGGGATTTTTAGTAAATAAAAAGTATATTTATGGTCTTGAAAAACAGGATAATCATATTGTTTATTTTATTTACTGCTAAACTAGGTTTTGCCCAACAATTACCTTTTTGGACACAACACCGCAGCAACTATTTTATTGTAAATCCTGCGGTTACTGGCGCTCGTAAAACTTTTGATGCACGCATGAACTATCGTTATCAATGGGTTGGATTCGAAGGTTCGCCAAAAACACTAAGCATTGGTGCGCATGGCAACTTTTACAAAACTAAAATGGGTGCAGGATTATTTGTTTACCAAGATAAAATTGGCCCGCAACAAATAAGTACAATTGCTGGCTCATTTGCCTTTCATTTACCAGTTCAGGACATGAAACTATCCATGGGATTAAATGGGAGTTACAATGTAAACACATTAAATGTAAATAAGGTAACTTACCTCAATTCTCATGATGCGCTTATAAACAATGCAGTTTCATACAACAAAGCAAAAATACCTAATATGGCAGCGGGTTTCATGCTACATAATGAAAAATTTTATGTTGGTTTTGCCATGAATAACATGTTTGGAAACAGTTATAAATTCAGAGAAAATAAAAAAGCTGTAAATTTCACTAACATAACAACTGTTCCTCATTTTAATGTTGCTGTAGGGTATAATTGGACAGAAAACGGAGACTTTATTTGGGAAAACAGTTTAATGGCAAATTATGTAAATAACACTCCCATTTTAATTGATTACAATTTAAAACTTCACATTAAAAACGCATTATTTGTTGGTGCGGGCATTAGAGTTAAAGCAGCTGTTTATGGGCAAATTGGTTTCACAATTAAGGATGTAGGACAAATAGGTTATTCATTTGATTATAACACCAACGCTTTAATGAAAACAAATTACGGGAGCCATGAAATAAAAATTGCTTACGTATTTAATAGAGACCAAAAAATGAAGCATAAAGGTGGTAATGGATTTAACCATCAACATTATCAATACATGCTTTAGTATTTCACAAGTAAAAATGGATGTATAAATTTCGAGTAAAAGATATCTTTAATATTAAAAACCAAAATAGCATTTTTTTATATGCTGTTATTGTTGGAGTTATAGCAGGTATCATTTCATCTTTATTTGCTTGGCTTTTACACGTGCTCGAACATTTTTACAATTCATTTCACACACATAGAGCAGATGAATATTTTACTTTAAAAGAAAAGGTGAATTTCATTTTTGATCACCCAACTTCTTCACTAGCTGTTTTATTATTGCCTGCATTTGGTGGATTAATTGCGGGATTAATTGTGTACTTATTTTCACGCGATTCAAAAGGCACAGGTACTGATGAAATGATTGATGCATTTCATAATAAAGATGGAAAAATAAACACACAAACTCCCATCTTTAAATCACTCGCAACTTTATTTACTTTACCTACTGGGGGTAGTGGCGGAAAAGAAGGTCCAATCTCCTACATAGGAGCAGGCATTGGCGTGTGGGTAGCTAATATTGCAAAAGCTGGGGCAAGAGCAAGAAGAACTTTATTATTAGCCGGTACAGCTGCAGGTTTAGGTGCCGTATTTAAAACTCCTTTAGGCGGGGCATTAACAGCTGCCGAAATGGTTTATAAAGAAGACATAGAAGCTGATGCTTTAATCCCTTGTTTTATTTCATCCGTTACTGCCTATTTAGTTTATACCATTTATGCAGGTACTGAACCATTTTTAAATGTGTCGGGTTTAAGCAGTTTCCATTTTAGTGAAATTATTTTTTATTTGATATTAGGTGTACTTTGTTTTTCTTTTGGATTCCTTTTTATTAAAGGATTTAATAATGCAAAAGCATTTATCAATAAAATAAAAATTCCTTCTTATCTAAAACCAGCAATCGGTGGTTTACTAACAGGTGCTATTGCTTTAGTGATTTTTGAAGTTGCAGGTACAGGAAGTGCATTTTTAGAATCTGTTATACACGGCAGACTACCCGATTTTTTTGGTGGAGGCATGTGGTTTGAATTATTAATAAGTTTACTCATTATTGCATTCGTAAAAATTGTTGCTACCACCCTAACCATTGGAAGCGGCGGTTCGGCAGGTATTTTCGGACCTTCTCTTTTTATTGGCGCTATGTTAGGCGCAGCAGTTGGTGTTACCGCTAAACATTTTTTACATCATGATGTAAGTATAGCATCGTTTATGGTGGTTGGCATGGGGGCATTTTATTCTGGAGTTGCCAATGCACCAATTGCAGGTATTATTATGATAGTAGAAATGACGGGTAGTTATGTTCTATTACCTCCTCTTATCATTGTATCTATCTTTACTTTTATTCTTTCTAAAAAAATATCCTTTTACAAAAATCAAGTTGACAACAGATTTAAAAGCCCTGCACATACTTGGGAAATGAAGAATGACATCATTGACCAAATTTTAATTAAAAACCATTTTCCTGAATATAGATTACTTGCTGTAATTAAAAGAAACACTACCGTTATTGAAGCATTAAACTTAGCTGCTGATATTCACGCGAGTGATTTTGTAGTTGTAAATGATAATTTAAAATACCAAGGCATTATTTCATTGCGCAGCGTTGATTATGAAATAACAAAAAAATTAGGTGAAACAAAAGTACCTGTTTCACGCTTTATGGATAAATCAGTTCCGTATGTTACTCCAGATGATAAGTTAAGCAAAGCTTTGGATGTAGTAATGAAATTTGATGTTGATAAAGTAGCTGTTGTTGAAGGAGAATTAACGGTTGGTTACATTCGCTCAAAAGATATTTTTGATGCGTACACGCAACAATTAAAAATGAAAAAAGATAATTCGTGATTACAGGATTAATCATATTATTTATAGTTGGATATCTACTCATTATTTTCGAACGAAATTTGAATGTAGACAAAGCTGCATTTTCATTACTAACAGGAGTTGGATGCTGGGTGTATTACATTTATAATACAGATAATAAAGAACTAGTAAACGAACAACTCACACATGCATTAGGAGATATTTCGGGTATATTATTTTTCCTACTTGCGGCTATGACTATTGTAGAATTAATAGATGCTCACAATGGTTTCGATATTATTACCAAAGCAGTTACCACAACTAATAGAAGAAAGTTACTTTGGATAATCGCATTCATAACCTTCATAGTTTCTGCAGTACTCGATAATCTAACTACTGCTATTGTAATGACAGCCTTAGTGCAAAAAATATTTACTGAGAAAAAAGACAAATGGTTAATGCTTGGTATTGTAATTATTGCAGCTAATGCAGGCGGGGCATGGAGTCCAATTGGAGATGTTACCACTACCATGCTTTGGTTAGATAAAAAGATTTCGGCAACTGGTATAATCACAAGTACATTAATACCAAGTTTATTATGTTTGTGTGTACCTGTTGCTATTACAAGTATTTTCTTTAAAGGAAAAATAGAAAAGAATACCACACAAGATGAACTAAGTTATTCTTTAAAAGAACGTAATCTTGTTTTTGGAATCGGAGTGATAAGTTTACTAATGGTTCCTGTATTCAAACAATTAACTCATTTGCCACCGTACATGGGCATTTTAGCAGGACTAGGAGTATTATGGATTACAACTGAATTCATCCATCGCAAAAAAGAAGAAGAATTAAAAGGAAAATTCTCGGTAATGCATGCCATTGAAAAAACGGATGTAAAAAGTATTTTATTCTTTTTAGGGATTTTAATTGCTATTAAACCACTTGAGTTAACAGGTGTTTTAAGTTCTCTGGCAACTAACTTAAATGGGGTATTCAATAACAATGAAAATGCAGTTGTTTACTCTATTGGTCTCATTTCATCTGTTGTTGACAATGTACCTTTGGTTGCCGCAAGCATTAGTATGTATGATTACCCTATGGACAGCCACTTTTGGCAATTCTTGGCTTACGCGGCTGGTACGGGAGGAAGTTGTTTAATTATAGGCTCAGCAGCAGGTGTAGCAGTAATGGGACTAGATAATATTAGTTTTGGTTGGTATTTAAAACGCATCAGTATTTTAGCTCTGATTGGTTATACTTGCGGGGCAGTTTGGTTTTGGTTTATTTAAGTAAGATTAAGAAGGGGCTTCGTCAAGCTCAGCCTGACAAAGAAAGGTTGAAAAGGAAAATTAGTATTAAATTGTTCCTTTACTAAATAACCTAAAACAAAAAATCCCCCCCGAGGACTCGGGGAGGACTTTTCGCGTTCAAAGTAACCTTTGTTAATCTAATTCAAAAAACAAAAATGGCTACATTATGTTAGTTCAATTTGAAAGCTGGAATTTTTCCATCGTTCATTAATTGAATGCATTTCTTTTTATGCTCTTCAAAGTTGCCAAATGCTAATGCATCTAACATGTCTTCTCTGCTCATTTCTGGACTATTGAAGCTCTTTCTGATCTCAGTTGAACATCTATCAACAAATTTCTCAAAATGTTGCGGAGCCCATACGTATGACTTTCCAGCTTCTACCTTAAATTCTTCAGGTAAAATCCCTTCTATTTTTGCTTTCACCTCAATACCTTGGTAAACCTTTGGTAAAGAACGGTTATCAAACACAAAAGGCTTCGAAATCATGATCACATGCTTCTTACGCTTAGGATCAATCATGTTCATTCCTTCAACACGCAAGCCTTTTTTCTTTAAAGAAGCGTATTTACTCTCAAAATCTTTTAGTATCTCAAACATGGCATCAAAGTTTTCAACAAAGGTAGTTGGTTTCTGTTTATAAAAATTATTTTTCGGCTACTGATAACTAGGCTTCGTCTAATTATGATATCCACAGCAAAAGTAACATTCCTGTTAATAACGTGTTAATTTATTTTTCTTAAATGTAATAATTAAATGAAAATCAAGTAATTAAAAGTTTATTTCGATTATTAAAAACTCAAAGTTATTAACAAAAAAAATCCCGTTCAGATACTCATCTGAACGGGATTTTTCATTCGTCGCTGACCTGAAAGCCTTACTTAGCCTTCTTAGGAGTCAAAATCATGATCATTCTTTTACCCTCTAAAAGTGGCATTTGCTCTGGTTTTCCAAATTCTTCTAACTCACTTGCAAAACGAAGCAATAAAATTTCACCTTGTTGCTTAAACACGATCTCTCTTCCACGGAAGAAAACGTATGCTTTTACCTTGCAACCATCTTGTAAAAATTTAGCTGCATGGTTTTTCTTAAAGCTGTAATCATGCTCATCTGTATGCGGTCCGAAACGGATTTCTTTCACAACAACCTTAGCTGCTTTTGATTTAATTTCCTTCTGTTTCTTCTTTAATTCGTATAAAAACTTTTTGTAATCAACAATCTTACAAACTGGTGGATCAATGTTAGGCGCAATTTCAACTAAATCCAATCCTGCTTCTTGAGCCATCTCTATTGCTTTTGCAATTGGATACACTCCCGCCTCAATATCATCTCCAACTACACGTACTTCTCTAGCAGTAATTTTCTCATTTATTTTATGAGCATCTTCTTTTTTAATTGGTCCTCTGTTAAATGGACGCGGCTTGTTGAAAGGACGTGGTGGTCCTCCTGCTGTATTCCCTACCGGTTTTTTAAATGGTGCACTAATGGTAACCTCCGTTTTTTAGTTTAACTTATTATTTTAATTCTCTTTTGTTTTGAAATCACTCTCAATTTCTGTGGCCACTAATTTACTAAATTCTTCAATTGTAAATACACCCACATCTCCTTGTCCGTGACGACGAACCGAAACCTTGCCTTCCTCCGCTTCTTTTTCTCCAACAACTAACATAAAAGGAATTTTCTTCATCTCATTATCACGAATCTTCTTCCCTATCTTCTCGTTTCTATCATCTACGAAGCCACGAATATCGGAATTATTTAACACACTCAAAACATTTTGAGCATAGTCATTATATTTCTCAGAAATAGGTAAAATAGCAATTTGATCTGGCGTTAACCACAATGGGAAATTACCCCCGCAATGCTCAATTAACACAGCAATAAAACGCTCCAATGAACCAAATGGCGCACGGTGTATCATTACCGGACGGTGTTTTAAGTTATCAGAACCAGTGTATTCCAACTCAAAACGCTCAGGTAAATTGTAATCTACTTGAATCGTTCCTAATTGCCATCTGCGACCTAAAGCATCCTTAACCATGAAATCTAGCTTAGGACCATAAAACGCAGCCTCACCTAACTCAGTAACTGTTTTTAAACCCTTTTCAGCTGCTGAGTCAATAATTGCTTGCTCTGCTAATGCCCAGTTTTCATCAGTACCAATGTATTTAGTTCTGTTCTCTGGATCGCGTAAAGAAATTTGCGCTGTATATTCTTTAAAATCTAATGCATTAAATACATAAAGCACCAAATCAATTACTTTTAAAAACTCTTCCTTCACTTGATCAGGACGGCAAAACAAATGCGCATCATCTTGAGTAAAGCCACGCACACGAGTTAAACCGTGCAACTCACCTTTTTGCTCGTAACGATACACAGTTCCAAACTCAGCATAACGTTGAGGAAGATCTTTGTATGATTTAGGTGATGATTTATAAATTTCGCAGTGATGCGGGCAATTCATTGGTTTCAAATAAAACTCTTCACCTTCGTGCGGAGTTTTAATTGGTTGAAACGAATCAGCACCATATTTTTCATAATGTCCTGAACAAACGTATAATTCTTTTTGTCCGATATGCGGCGTAACAACTGGCAAGTAACCTGCCTTTAGTTGTGCCTTTTGCATGAACTGAATTAAACGCTCGCGTAGCATTGCACCTTTAGGTAACCATAAAGGTAAACCCATACCCACTTTTTCAGAGAAAGTAAACAATTCTAATTCCTTGCCCAGCTTACGGTGGTCGCGCTTTTTAGCTTCTTCCAAAAGTGTTAAGTACTCTTTTAATTCCTTATCCTTTTGAAAAGTGATACCGTAAACACGAGTCAGCATTTTATTTTTTTCGTCGCCTCTCCAATATGCACCTGCTACATTTAAAAGCTTTACCGCTTTGATGAATCCAGTGTTTGGAATATGTGGGCCACGACATAAATCGGTGAAATTACCTTGAGTATAAAAAGTGATTGAGCCATCGGCCAAACCATCGATTAACTCTAATTTATATTGATCACCTTTTTCAGTAAAATATTTTATTGCATCTGCTTTAGAAACTTCTTTACGTTCGAATGTGCTGTTTTTACGAGCTAATTCAAGCATTTTGGTTTCTACTTTTTCAACATCATCTAAAGAAAAAGTAACATCGCCAAAATCGATATCATAATAAAAACCATTTTCGATTGGCGGACCAATAGCGAATTTTGAGCCTGGATATAACTCTTCCAAAGCTTCTGCCATTAAATGTGCAGATGAATGCCACATGGTTTGTTTACCATCGTCATCGTTCCAGGTTAATAATTGCAAACTTGCATCAGCATCAATAGCGCGAGTAGCATCAACTACTTCACCATTAATTTTTGCTGATAATACGTTTCTTGCTAAACCTTCGCTAATGCTTTGTGCTACTTGCAAAGATGTGGTTCCTTTAGGATACTGACGAACGGAACCGTCGGGTAATGTAATGTTTATCATAAATTTTTATTGCCTAACTACAACATAGGTTAGAATTCGAATGCAAAGATAGTATCTTTTTCAAGCTGAGAAAGGTTTATAAGCAATTATTTAAAACTCCTTCAATCCCTTAACATAAGCCGCCAACACATTTTGTGTCATTTCATCATTCAATCTTCTATTCTCATCAAACAGCTTAGTCACTTGCGAAATAGGGAGTTTATTATGGTACACATTAATTTTAAGGTAATTTAAAATCAAAGTCAATTGCTCAATTCCTCTTAGGTTTCCTGCTCTTCCATCGGCAACGCCAATTAGCCCCGCTTTTTTGTGATTCCAAAATTTTGGGTGTACTGCGTCGATTAATGTTTTTAACAAACCAGGGAAACTACCGTTGTATTCGGGTGCAACAATTAAAAACTTGTTTGTGCTTTCGATATATTCATTAATCATAGCATCAAACTCGGGCGTACGCTTGCCAAACATCTCAGTAAATGCAATACTTTGAGGCAATTGTTGAAGAGATAAAAACTTAACATTTAAGCCCTCATTTTGCAATAATTTCTCGCAAAAACGAGCTATTACTTCTGTATTGCTATTTGGACGATTTGTGGCGGAAATTACTGTTATAGTGTTCATTAGAATATTAACAAAAAAGTTGTTTAAAATTACTGATAATCTTATTCTATATAGAACAAGAATTACCTCTTAATGGCGTAAATTTACTTCTTTTAAAAATTATAGCGGTTTCAAGTATTAAGATTTATGAACATTACGTATTACGGTCATTCGTGTTTTGGGGTAGAAATTAACGGCAAGCATCTTTTGTTTGACCCATTCATTACTCCTAACGAAATGGCTAAACAAATAGATGCAACAACTGTTAAGGCAGATTATATTTTAATTAGCCATGGGCATGAAGACCATATTGCTGATGCAGTTTCGATTGCAAAGCGCACAGGAGCAAAAGTAATTTGCAACTGGGAAATTAGTGTGTGGCTAGGAAAACAAGGAGTTGAAAACATTCACCCAATGAACACAGGTGGAAAAGCGAAATTTGATTTTGGAAATGTAAAGTGTGTAATGGCAGTGCACTCAAGCAGTTTACCTGATGGCTCAAACGGAGGAAACCCTATGGGTTTTGTTGTTGAAAGCTCTGAAGGAAACTTTTATTATGCAGGCGACACAGCACTTACTTACGATATGAAACTGATTGGAGAATACAGAAGCATCGATTTTGCTTTCTTGCCAATTGGCGACAATTTTACAATGGGTGTGGACAATGCAATCATCGCATCTGAATTTATTAATTGCAAAAAAATCATTGGTATGCATTACGATACTTTTGGTTATATCAAAATTGATAAAGAAGCTGCGGTTACTAAGTTTAATCACTCAGGAAAACAATTAACACTGATGTACATCGGTGAAACTATTACTAAATAAGGAAAACAAGATACATGGGAAAGATTATAGCAATAGCGAATCAAAAAGGCGGAGTTGGGAAAACAACTACAGCAATTAACCTTGCTGCAAGTTTGGCGGTGCTCGAATATAAGACATTACTTATCGATGCTGATCCACAAGCAAACTCTACATCGGGCGTTGGCTTTGATCCTAAAAACATTAAAACAAGTATTTATGAGTGTATTATGGATGAAGCAAATCCAAAAGACATCATACTTACAACTGATACTCCAAACTTATACATATTGCCTGCGCACATTGATTTAGTTGGTGCCGAAATTGAATTAGTGAAACTTCCGAATCGTGAATACATGATGAAGAATTCATTAAGCAAAATAAAAGATGATTTCGATTTTATTATCATCGATTGTAATCCATCATTAGGTTTAATTACCATTAACTCATTAACTGCTTCTGATTCGGTTATTATTCCTGTACAATGCGAGTACTTTGCATTAGAGGGAATGGGTAAATTATTAAATACCATTAAAATCGTTCAATCAAACTTAAATCCTAATTTAGATATTGAAGGTATTTTGTTAACGATGTATGATAGCCGTTTACGTTTAAGCAATCAAGTTGTTGAAGAAGTTAAAACACATTTCCAACAAATGGTTTTTGATACCATCATTCAACGTAATACAAAATTAGGTGAAGCTCCAAGTTTTGGAAAAACAATTATTATGTATGATGCATCTGGTAAGGCATCGGTTAACTATTTAAATTTAGCAAGAGAGATATTGCAAAAAAATGGCTTAACAAAAATCAGCAACGAAGATCGTATGATTGATGTTGAAGAAGAAGAGGAAGAAGAAGGATTTCAGGGGTAAAACAATTGTTGAGATATTGAATTAAAGAATTAATGAGGGGTTGAATTGGAGAGGTTTTGATAAAGAATTAAAAATTAATATAGAATGAGTAAGAACAAATCGGCATTAGGAAGAGGATTAGGGGCATTGTTAGAAAATGCTAAAACAGATATTACTACAAAAGCAACGGAGAATGCTGCTGTGGTTGGAACCATTGCAATGATTCCAGTTAAAAACATTGAAGCAAATCCATTTCAACCGCGTACAGATTTTGAAGAAACTGCTTTGCAAGAGTTAGTTGATTCGATTAAAGAGCATGGCATCATTCAGCCAGTTACTGTGCGTAAATTAGGTTTTGATAAATACCAATTAATATCGGGTGAGCGTAGATTTCGTTCTTCGCAATTAGTAGGCTTAAAAGAAATTCCAGCTTACGTGCGTATTGCAAACGACCAAGCAATGCTTGAAATGGCTTTGGTTGAAAATATACAACGTGCCGATTTAAATCCAATTGAGGTTGCATTAAGCTACAAACGTTTAATTGATGAGTGTAACATTACACAAGAACAATTAGCAGATAAGGTATCTAAACAACGTTCAACAGTAACAAACTTTTTACGTTTATTAAAATTACCTGCTGAGTTGCAGTTAGGTTTAAAAGACAAGTTAATTACAATGGGTCACGCACGTGCATTGATTAACATTGAAGACAAAGATTTGCAATTGGCTTTGTTTGCTAAAGCTGTTGAAGAAAACTTATCGGTTCGTGATATTGAAGAATTAGCGAAGTACGGTAAAGTTCACACAAAGGTTAAAGTAAAGACTAAGCAGCAACAAGCTCCTTTATCTTTAAGCGATAAAAAGATTAATGAGAAGTTAACGGCAATATTTAATAAGAGTGTAGCGTTTAAGCGTAACAATACAGGTAAAGGAACTATTTCTTTATCATTTAGCAACGATACAGAATTAGAACACATACTTTCATTTTTTGATATTCAATAAGAACGATATGAAGTCTTTAAAAGTCCTGTTGTGTGTATTATTTACTGCAACAGGCTTTTTTGTTTTTGCAGGTGATGGGAATTTTCCCAAGAAGACCTTTATTGCCAATGAAGACTCTGTTTCCAAAGCATTAAAAAAAGCAAGTAATAGAGAAGCGCGAAAAGCTACTTTATTTTCGACCTTAGTACCAGGAGCGGGGCAAGTTTATAATCGTAAGTATTGGAAAGTGCCCGTTATTTATGCTGCATTTGCAGGCTTAGGATATTTAGGAATTAACAATCACAACTCTTACAAAAAATACCAAAATGCATTATCTATCCGCTACGATGGTGATGCTGCTACTATAGATGATTATGATCCAAAATACACTTCAGAAAATTTAATTGCTTTAAAAAAACAATATAAAAAGCGTAGAGATTTTTGTTTTATTGGTGTTGCAGGTGTTTATTTATTAAACATTATAGATGCTAATGTTGACGGGCATTTAAAAGGCTTTAACAAAAGCATGGATGAGAAAATTTCGTTTAATGTAAGTCCATGCAGTGATGTAATGTACACATTAAATAAACCTGTTTATTATTCGGGATTACAATTTAAAATTAGATTTTAAAATGAAAATAGCATTATTAGGTTACGGTAAAATGGGAAAGGAAATAGAAACTATTGCCCTAAACCGTGGTCATGAAATTGTTTTAAAAGTAGATGAAACAAATGCAGATAAAATTACTGCGGCTGATTTACAAAAGGCGGATGTAGCAATTGAGTTCAGCACACCACATACTGTTTTATCAAACATAAAAAAATGCTTTGATGCTAAACTACCAATTGTAGTAGGAACTACAGGTTGGTATGATCATTTTGAAACAATTAAAAGCGATTGCATTAAAAGCGGAGCAACATTATTTTATGCAAGTAATTTTAGTTTGGGAGTAAATATTTTCTTTAAAGTAAATCAATACTTAGCTAAGATTATGAATAATTATACAGACTATGATGTAAGCATGGAAGAAATTCACCACATTCATAAGCTAGATAAACCAAGCGGAACAGCAATTACATTAGCGGAGCAAGTTATTACCAACATTGATAGAAAAGATAATTGGAGCATTACCCATCCTGCAAAAGAAACTTTGTTTATTAAGGACGTGCGCGAAGGTGAAGTGCCCGGAACACATATTATTAAATACACATCAGCAGTTGATGATATTGAAATAATGCACAAAGCACATAATAGAAAAGGATTTGCTTTAGGCGCTGTGATGGCTGCAGAGTATGCAAAGGATAAAAAGGGGATTTTAACAATGAACGATTTATTAAATATTAATTAATTTTCGAGTGCCAATTCTCGATACACCCGCCTAAGTCGGCGGGCACTCGAACTGACAGTCGAAAAAATAAAAAGACATTAAAACGAAATAACAATTAATTTCAATTTGTCAGTTCGAGTGTTTCGCTTTAGCGGAACGTATCGAGAACAGGCAAATTGAAATTACAAAACAACAAATTATGGTAGGAATAATAATGGGAAGTGCATCGGATTTAAACATCATGAAAGATGCAGCAGAGGTATTAAAAAAATTAGGAGTGCAATACGATATCACAATTGTATCAGCACACCGTACACCTGAGCGTATGTTTGATTACGCAAAAACTGCAGCAGACAAAGGTTTAAAAGTAATTGTTGCAGGTGCAGGCGGAGCTGCTCATTTACCAGGCATGGTAGCATCTTTAACTCCCCTACCCGTAATTGGTGTTCCAATTAAATCGAGTAATTCAATTGATGGTTGGGACTCCTTATTATCGATTGTTCAAATGCCAAATGGCGTTCCGGTTGCAACCGTTGCAGTTAATGCTGCACAAAATGCTGGAATATTAGCGGCGCAAATTTTAGCTACAGGAGATGCAGCTTTATTAAAACGTATTGTAGATTTTAAAGAAGAATTGAAAGAGAAGGTGATGAACTCACTTGGCGAGACGGAGAAATACAAATAATCTAACGGGAACGATGAATAGATTGCATAACCTGGACTATTTAAGAGGCATTGCTGCCTTTTCAATAATGATATACCACTATCTTTCATGGACTTTAGGTGGTTTTTCCTCAGATACAATACTTGGTCGTTTAGGAATTTACGGTGTTGCGATTTTCTATGTGTTAAGCGGCCTAACTCTTTATCATGTTTACAATGAAAGCTTCGCTTTAACAAAAGAAAAAATTACTTCGTTTTTTAAGAAACGGATTTTTAGAATATTTCCACTACTATGGCTAGTAACAATATTAGCAATTCTCATTGCACAAAAAACACCTAATTTTTTTGATGTATTTTTAAACCTATCTGGGCTATTTGGATTTGTAAAGTGGGATACTTATTTCTCAGCTGGAATATGGTCAATAGGAAATGAATTAGTGTTCTATGCTTTCTTTCCTTTCTTTATGTACTTTTCAAAATCGAAACCAATATTATTAGGAATTCTTAGCTTGGCAATCTTATCAATTTTTATCTATTTTACTTTTTTTAAATTAAACCCAAGTGTTGGCTTGCATACACAATCATACGAATATAAAAACCCTTTAAATCAAGTATTTTTTTTTCTCGGAGGTTTTTTAATTGGTTATTTTCTAAAAAAAATTGACATCAAAAAAAATATGTGTTTAACTATCCTCTTAGTATCCATATTAGCATTCATCTTTTATCCAGTTACAGGAAATCAAATAAATTTGGTTACAGGATTAAACCGCCTTGTATTTACTATAATATGCTTTTCTATTTGCATAAGCTTGTACAAACTATCTTATACACCAATTTCTCTTATACACAAACCGCTAAATTTTCTTGGAGAAACAAGTTACTCGATTTACCTTGTTCACCCTATAGTTTATAACTTAACAGGTTTATTTTTTGGATTTCTATCAACCAACCATATTCTACTATCTGAAAAATATAGAGTACTATCTTCAATTTTATTGACTGTATTGCTTAGTTACATTGTTTATACAAAATTTGAAAAGAAATTTATTAAGCTTGGAAATACGCTTAACATAAAATAAGCAAACAGTATGTCTATTGTTACTTAATACAATTTTGTATTTTATTAAGAGTTAATTCAATTACATGTTGCCACAAATAGTTATTTCTTACTTTATCTAAACTAGCTTGTTTCAGCTCCATTAATTTAGTTACTCCCAAACTATTTAATTGAAAAATCGCATCTCCAATTACTTCAGGATCGCTTGACTTTATTAAAACACCATTACTTTCATCCACCATTAGTTTAATTGCCCCGACATCTGTAGCAATAACAGCCAAACCGCAAGCCATTGCCTCCATAATTACATTCGGCATCCCTTCCGAATAACTCGGACAAACCAATACATCCATTTCCCGCACTTTGGCTTTCATAATTTCTGCATCGTTAATGGATCCATGATAAAACACATTAGGTAATTTAAGTTTATTCACTTCAGGAATTGGACCTATAAAATGGAATTCAAAATTAGTTTTATCTTTTAATTGGATTAATGCTTTGTTTAATTCCTCAACACCCTTTCTCCTTTCAAAACGACCTACAAAAACAAATTTCATTTTTGACCCAAAACTTATTGAAGGAGTTTGTTGTAGCCACGATTCTTCAATTCCAGTAGGGATAGAAATGATTTTATTAGAAGGAACACCAATACTCTTTATAACGTCATCTATTTTACCACCGTAAGAAAAAACATAATCAGCATTATTAACATTATAAAGTACAGGTCTTTGAAAAAGAAATTTTGCGGCTAGAGAGGATTTGAAATTGGCTTGTTTCTGAAACATTTCATATCCATGAAAATTTACGCCAATTGGAGCACAATTAAATCCTTTCTTCTTTTCATCTATTAATTTCCATGCAGAGAATCCCTTTGCATAAATAAAATCAGTAGGCGCCTGCAGTTTAAACACTTCAAAAATTGCTTGGGAATATGAAAAAGAAGCCCTGATATAATGTCCAGGCAATTTTCCAACTTTTGGAAACGGAATTACAAAAGAACGAATGAATTTTTTTTCTTCATCACTAAATAAGTCCAGTTTCGAAATATCCAACTTACTTTGATTTGTATGATACAAATCAACATGAATACCTCTTTTTGCAAAATATTTCACTAAATAATAAGAATGCTTTTGCATTCCGCCAATTACGTAAGGGAAAATTCCATCTGTTATTAGAGAAATTCGCATAATTCCTATTTGGGCTGAAAAGATGTTTTTAGCTTTAAAAACCAAGATTCAATTAAGTAAAAACTTAAAGCAGATACAAGATAAGCAAAAAGAAACGAAATTATAAAAGAAAAAAAGAAATTGTTGCTGAGATTAAGCTTTGCTATAAAAGCAAAACATAAACCATGATAAACATAAAGACCATAGCTAATTTTTCCTGTAAAAGAAAAGAAAGATGTTGAGAGTATTTTTTTTACCACACTACCATTAGCTAAAGAAACAATTAATGCAATTAAAAAGAAATAATTTCCGGAAATTAATAAGAATTTAAAAATTTGCATCAAACTATTTCCATTTGATCCCATTACCCCCCAAATAAAAACTGTTGGTAATGTAAATAATAATAATCCAGCTATATAATACTTAACTTTAGTTGTTACCAACATTCCTTTTATCTCCATTAATGCAATTAATGCTCCAATTGCTAATTCATCCATGCGGGTAAATGTAAAATAAAACACCTCATAGCCCATACTATTCAATAAAAATCTAACACCTAAGGTTATTAAAATAAGTCCAATAAGCGCATATAAAAGTTTCTTAGGATTTAGATAATAAACCAATAAAGGGAAAAATAAATAAAAATGCTCTTCAACGGCTAATGACCAAAAATGCAATGGTCCTTTATAATCCCAATTAAAGGTTATTGCAAAATCTTGCAAGTAAATCCAATGGTAAATTTGTTGTTTAAAACTCGGAAAATCTACATGACTAAAAAACGGAATAAGAATGAAAACTAGAATCAAATAAAAATAATAAAGAGGAAAAATCCTTAAGGATCGTCTAATATAAAAATTAACAAAATATTTTTTTGAATCTTTTGAAGCAATCAAAATTCTTGTAATTAAAAATCCAGAGAGTACAAAAAATAACGAAACACCAGTTTGACCGAAAAAAGCCGCCTTTTTAACTAAAAGAAGCAAAGTGTTTGAAGTGGTTAAATGTTGAAAAAAATGAAAAAACATAACCATTAAAGCAGCAATTGCCCTAACACCATCTAACTCTTTATAATATTTAATTTTCACAATATCTATTCAATCTATTTTTTTAGTAGACAATTTTTTGCTTCCTAAAGTAAATTTAATTTCTTACTACTTCTGTATACAAATCTTTTAAGCTCCTTTTTGAAAAATGAGTTAAGGCTATGTTCTTTATTTCCAATCTATGTTCCAAACTCGTTTTCTCAAAAGATTTTATATCCGTAAAAAAGTTTCCACAATTATGATTTCTTACAAAACTACTATAATCGCCTAAATGTTCAGAAATAATAACTTGTAATCCGCAAGCCAAATACTCTGCAAACTTAACAGGTGAAGCTACTAAATTAGTAATTGATTGTTCGCGTATCAATAACCCATAATCAGATGCCATAAGATAGACCGGCACTTCTATTGGTTTAACTTTTTTACAAAATATTTTCTCAGGAAATTCTTGTTCCAATTTAATTATGTTCTCATCTCTTTCAGACAAAAATAATAGTTTAATTAAATCATTCTTAACTAAAACAGGTTTAATAAAGCCATATAACAAATCGAAAGATTGCCACCCAGCAATTGATCCAGAGTATGCAATTACAATATCTTTACTATCAAAGCCTATAAGTTTTCTTGCTCTTATTACTTCTTCGTTACTGATTTTTATACTTTCAAAAGCTTTATTTAATGTACAAGGTATTACAACATGTTTATTTGAATCATAACCAAATTCATCCTTCCAATATTTTATCAATTGTTTAGATACGGCAATTCTAAAATCTGAATTAAGAATAACCTGCTTTTCCAAGTCACTAATTTCCTTTTTCAAGTTATCATTATCTACAACCGCATACTCTTTCCATTCTGCGGTTATAGCACCTCTCCCATCATATACAACCTCATTAAGCAAACTCTTTTCTTTTAGGTTTAATGCCAATTTAGTAGCAATTACACTTCTGCCTATTATTTTATTAGGTTTACAAAATAAAACAACTAAACGCAACAAAAACATATTCATTTTCCAATTATGTACTCCAGGAAACATGGGAAGCACAATAGCATTTTTCATTTCCCCTTTAATTTTCTTTCTATTACTCAGAAAATTTCTTAACGAAATAAAAGATACTAAACGAGTATTTGCATTCAATTCAAAATTTAAATACTTCACCACATCAATTACCTGACTAGCGAATATACCAGAAGGCAAATCATTATATGTAAGATAAATAATCAATTTAATTTAGAAATAAAATCTAAAATTCTCTCTGTTGACTTACCATCCCAATACTTTGGAACTGCTCCTACTTTATAACTACCATTCTCTATTTGACCAATGTAATTTTTAATTATATCCATTTCAAACGGTACCAAGGTATTTGTGCCTTCGGTAATAGTCACAGGTCGTTCAGTATTAGGGCGAAGTGTTAGACATGGTTTACCCACAAATGTAGATTCCTCTTGTATTCCTCCACTATCCGTTACAATAAACTTGCAATACTTTATTAATTTTTGAAAAGCAAAATAATCCAATGGTTCTACCAAAAGTAAATTTGAGTTAGAACTAAAAAATTCCTTAATTCCAAATTCCTCAATTTTTCTTAATGTTCTGGGATGAATTGGAAAAACAATTTTATAGTTTTTCGTAACAATAGAAATCAATTCACTTAATTTAATTAAGCCAGCCTTATCGTCAACAGTTGCAGGGCGATGCATTGTCATTAAAACATATTGAGTGTCTTTTAGTTGATAATCATCTAAAACCGATGATTTTTCAATCTGAGAATTAAAACCAACCAATGTGTCTATCATTGTATTACCCGAAAACAAAATCTTCTCTTCCGCTACATTCTCCTTTTTAAGATTTTCATATCCACTTGGTTCTGTCACAAAAAAGAAATCTGAGAGTTTATCAGTAATAATTCTATTATGTTCTTCAGGCATTGTGTGGTCAAAACTTCTCAAACCACTCTCCACGTGTGCCAATTTGATTCCCATTTTGTTTGCCGTTAAAGATGCTGCCAATGTAGAATTAACATCTCCAACAACAACAATCAAATCGGGTTTAAAATCAGTAGCAATTAACTTCTCTAGTTTAACCATTATTTCTGCAATCTGCGAGTTTGGAGTACCTTGAGCGATGTTTAAAAAATAATCAGGGGTTAAATTAAATTGTTTAAAAAAAACATCCGCCATTTTATCATCATAATGTTGACCTGTATGAACTATCTTTAAATCCATATTTTTATATCCACTTGCCACTTCTTTAAATCGGGTTACCTTAATAAAATTAGGGCGTGTACCTATTACAACTAAAACTTTCATACTTACACAATTAAATTAATAAATTATTTACTTTTTCCGCTAAAAACTTCACATCATACTCACTGGTATCAAACTTCAAATTATATTCGAACTTCTTGTTTTCATATACTTCCACCATAGAAAGGAAATCGGTTTCCAACTTATCAGGAGTAATTGAAAAACCCAAACTATTTTCTTCCAAAAATTGAGAAATCTTCCCATAATTAGAAAAATGTGCGATTGGTTTTTTTAGTGAAATATACTCATAAAATTTTGTATTAAAATTAGAAGAATGATTGGGAGCCGTATAAATCAAACAAAAATCAGAGTCAACTAACTGTTGTTTAACATAAGACAAAGGCTTAAACCCATGCAAAGTAATACAGCTTAAATTATATTCTTTAATTACATTTATTAATTTTGAATCAATAGATCCATAAAAATTAAAACGAAGTTTATGGTATAATTTCTCGTTTTTCCTTTCTAATCCCTTTAAAAAATTTAAGAATGGCACGAAAATATATTCCAAATCAGAATAAAGGGTACCCGCCAAAGTGAAAATAATAGTTGATTTTTCTGATTCTGTTGCAACCAAATTTAGAGCAGTATTTTCAGCAGAATCAAACCCATTAATTATTGTACAAAATTTCGATTGAGACACTGGATATCTTTTCTTAAAAATATCGGTTAAGTAATCATTCGCCGAAATAACATGATTTGCATTGCTTATTGCGAAATCTTCCATTTTCTTTTCAAAAACTCTTCTTCGATTAGAAAGCGCATCAAATCCTAAAAAAGAAGTGTTATCTGTCCAAGGATCTCTGAAATCCAAAATTAAATTAATATCCTTCAGTTGCAGTTTCAATAATGCAGAATAATACATTAACCGAAACGGTGGTCCTGTAACAATAAGATTTTTAATTTTATTCTCAGTAATAATATTTTTTACCTTTTCATTAATAGCATTTCTCCAAAAAAAAGATCTATCATATAAGCTGCCTCTCGAAAATACTTTAAAAAAAACAAGCCAACATCTATACTGAATTTTTTTAAAAATTGAATTTGGGGCATTTACATAGGCATCTGGATAGAAAACATCCAAATAAATTGGCTTTATGGAATCTGATTTAATATCATTTACCCACTCTGACTCTGTTGATTGCGTATTCAATTTAGAAACAACAAATAGCTGATTATCATACTCAGACAAATATTTTGCAAATTTCGCCCACCTTCTTCCTCCAACACCTGGATTTGGAGGAAAGGAATAACATATGATTAAAGTGTTTTTCAAATTATTTAACTTCTAATTATTTTCGAGTTCACTATTGTTCTAATATTTCCGCAATATTTTCAACGGCATTGTTTTGCATAATAAAAGTAGGCATTTTTTTTCCTCCGTAAAGATATCCTTCAATTTCGCTCTTCAACATTTCTACATCTTTTATGTGAAAAACAAATTCATCATCAACATAGGGCAATCTAGATATTTCAGCCTCTTCGTAGTTAAGCGAGGGTTTTTTAAACCACGACGCCTGCAAAGAAACTGTTGATGCAAAAGAAATAACTAAGTCGGACTTGCTAATTAAATCAAACAGGCTCTTCTCCGACAATTCTTTTTTACTTGTAGGCAATGCCACTATTCTTTCATGAATAAACTTTTCATCTCTTTTTTCAGAAGGATGATGTCTAATTAAAACCAACACATCTTTTCTTTCGTCCAAATATTTTTTAAAAAAAGACAAAACACTATTTTTTTCCGCTGCAAATAACTTAGATGTAAATAACGAAATTATTTTTTTTCCGCTCATTATTTCATTAAACTCATCCAAGGTTCCTGAATAAGTATGACTAGCTATATCCTCATATAATAAATGCCCTGTTACTGGCAATTGTTCTTTCTTTACATCACAATAAGATAATATTAGGTCTTTTGTTTTTTGATCATGCATAAACCAATAATTAAACATTGTGTTCATATTATGTGGATCCTTTGCTTTTGCACCATTCATATAATTAAATGTTTTTCCACCCAATTTATTTGCAACTAAAGATGCTATTATACCTTCTCCCTCATTTTCACCTGCATTTAAAACAACCTTTCGAATCCCTTTATGAAAAAGACCTTCATACACTTCCACTTTATTTCTTAAATTATTTAGACAGTGAAAAAAAACATTTACAAAATCACAATCTGGGCTTAATAACAATTTAATTTTACAACTTATTGAGTCGATCGACAAATATTCAGTTGCTTCAATAAGGCTATAATTCGAACTAAAAAAACTATTTGATTCAATTAAATCAACTTGTTTAACTCCGCCTTGTTTTGATTGAAAAGAAACAATATTATCCCTCCCTAATCTTTTAAAAAGCCTACCATATTTATTAATTACAGAAGTATCGTTTATTCTAAATGCAATTTTATTTTTGTTTGAATCATTTGAACCGTCAGGAAATAATTCTTTTTCAACTTTCTGTAGAAATAATCGTTTAAACAAAGCCATTCTCTTCTTCAAACCACCCCTCTTGTTCAAATAAATCAACTTATAATCAGGCTTCACGAATTTTTCCGCATTAAAATCTAACACATTATCATCAAAAAAAGCCCAATAAATATCTTTAACTAATGCTGATGTTAAATCATAATTTTTGTAAACAAATAAATTGGGGAATTTTTGCTTCAATAACATTAACTTATTCTCTACCTTATTATATCCATACCAATTCGCATTGGTGAAATCAGCATAAACATCTATCAATTTAAATTTATTTTTAACTTCATCATAATCTACTTCCTTCCCTAGCCGATTGTATATTACAATCTTAATATCATGAAGAATTAATTTCTTCACAACATCATTTGTAATAACATTTACAACAGCTACCTTAATCATTAATCAAAGTCAATTAATTCTTTTTCCAACAAAAACTCACAGTAATTCCAATCTTTCATATTATCGATATCTAATGCGTAGACATCATCCATAACATATTTCTTAATCCTAGGTAAATTATGTAGTTCACTTTGCATTAGTTCCTTTGCATTAATTATATAAATAGAACCATTATAATGATAAACCTTTGGTAAATCTTGCCTTCTAACAACATTCTCAGGCGCAGATTTCGAGCGTTGCAAAAAACCATTCTCATTTTCTTCAAATAAAGAAAAATAAGGGTTATGATGAGATTCACAAACGGAAGGCACCATATCGTATACACCACTCTCAAACACCTTAACTGCCTCTTTAATATGGAAAAGCTTTCTAAATGGCGATGTAGGTTGCAAATAAATAACAGCATCGTAAGTCTTTCCTTCATTTTTATAGAAGGCAAGAGCGTGCTTAATTACATCACTTGCTGATGCTGAATCGTCTGCCAAGTTTTGGGGTCTAACAAAAGGAACTTTTATCCCAAGTTTATTTGCTATATCAATTACCTTTTGATCATCAGTTGTAATGCAAATATTATCGCTACTTGTATACTTTAACGCAAGCTCAATGGTATAGCTGATAAGCGGCTTACCTTTCAGTAAATTTGTATTTTTACCAACTATTCCTTTTGATCCTGCCCTAGCAGGTATAATAATTAAATAGTTCAAATTACTAATCTAAATTTATATGTTTTATATCTTCTTGAGCTCTTAAAAAATCATCAGGCTTACCAATATCTAACCAATACCCACGAATTGGATAAGAAATCACTTTATGCGAATTTTTTATAGCTTCCTCAATTAAATCAGTAGCATTATAAAAAGAATTATATGGAATACTTTTTAAAAAACTACGTTTTATCAAATAGATTCCTGCATTAGAATAATATGTGTAGGTCGGTTTTTCTTTTAGTGCTAAAACATTATTTCCTTTTGTTTCCATAACAGCATATGGAATACTAACATTGTATGGAATAGTTGCAATTGCAATATCCGCATTATTTACATAAAACTCCTTATAAAAATCAGCAAAATCAATATTCGTCAACAAATCAGAATTCATAACCAAAACGTTTTCATGTTCAAATTCCTCTATCATAGAAACAGAACCAATTGTTCCTAAAGGTTCTTTTTCATTAATATAATTGAATTTTACTTTTTTATCAGAGCCATCATTAAAATAGGCAATTAATTGCTCACCTAGATAATTAATTGATAAATGAAAGTTCTCTACTCCGTTTGATATTAATCTATCAATATTATGTTCTATTATTGGTTTATCTCCAATTTTTAATAAGGGCTTTGGAGTATTATCTGTTAAAGGTTTTAATCTTTCTCCTCTTCCACCTGCCATAATAACAGAATCAATAGGAAGTACACTTTTGTAAACAGACAAGTCATATACATTTATTAATTTTTTGGTAGAACTTAACAATGGAATTGTTTTTATTCTTAGCCTCCTAAAATCTTCTATTTGATCATTATAGTATGAGCCAAGTTCTAAATATTTAAAATTTGTCCGCATTACCATGCTAACATTGTCTTCAATCGACAAATTATTTAGTAACCCCCTTCTAATATCTCCATCTGTCAGTGTACCTACGATACTCTCTTCAGTATCAAATATAAATAAAGTAGACCCAGCAGGAATTAGATTAAGTTTATTCAAAGCATCTCTGATACTCGAAACAGAGCTAATTAAACCAATATTTTTCAAACTCATATCCTTCATTATAAATTATAGAATTCCTTTTTTAGCAAACCTGAATACTCAATTTTCTTTAGCACAGAAATTATTTTTGGAGATGCATTTGCATGCCCATATGGGTTTTTAGATAACTTTATTTTCTTTCTAAAAATTCCAGAAAAAGATTTTTCTATTGCTTTGTTAATTGATACAAAATTCGGTTCGCAATCAATTACTGTGGCCGCTTTAATTCTTCCTTTTTGACGATCACCAATATTTATAGTAGGTATTTTAAAGCTTGGTACTTCTATTAATCCACTCGAAGAATTCCCAATAACTACATCCATAAATTGGAGTGCAGATAAATACCTTAACTGCCCTAAACTAATAAAACTAACAGACTTTGATTTATTAATGGCAACATAATCATCTATCATTTTCATAATTATTCTTCCATCCGTATCTGCATTAGGCTTTGTAAAAATAATACATGTGTCTTTCATTTTATCCAAAGCCATCAGCAATTCTTTAAATTGCCCTTCTGCTGACCTTTCTTCAAGAGTAACGGGATGAAAAGTAACAAGCACATTCCGTTTTCCTAGCTTAAAATTAATTGATTTCTCAAAAGCACTCTTTGACAATAACTTCAATCGATTAATATTTTCAATACCTAAGGCTCCAACATTAAAAACATTTTTCGGTTGCTCACCCAATTGTATAACTCTTTTTCTGTATTCTTTTGTTGCAGTAAAATGGATATGTGACATCTTTGTAATTGAATGTCTGAAAGCCTCATCAAAGGCTCCTTCAGTAGTTTCACCGCCATGACAATGTGCAATTGGTATTCGTAAAACCGATGCAGTTGCTGCAACGGAGAATATTTCAAATCGATCGCCTAATACGAGCAGCAAATCAGGTTTTAAATCAAGTAAAGCATCAGTAAATCCAATTTGCCCCAAAGCCATAGATTTGGAAATAGTTTCTTCTGTATCTGAGGCTTCGTTCAGCATTTCCACCTTTTTATCAATAACAAAACCATCTTCCTCAATTTGCTTATATGTTAATCCGAATCGAGGAGAAAGATGCATACCTGTTACAATTAATTGCATTTTAAATTTCTTATCTGCATTAATTCCTTTCATTACCCAATAAAGTAATCCATACTCTGCCCTTGAGCCTGTAACTACACAAATTTTTATTTTACCTTTTATACTCATTACTTAGACAAGGTCTTCATAATTTAACAAAGAATCTTTACTCAATTTTACTTTTGCTTTTTTTCCGATAATCGAATCCATTTTCATAGGTGAAATACCATTACCAGGGCGCTTCATTACTAAATCATCTTCTTTAATCTCTTGACCTACTTCTAAATCTTTTGCCAAATGAATGCTTTTTCTCGCCACAAGAATGTTTTCTATTTCAGTTTTAGTAGGTTGTTTATTAGAACTACCAAGCGAGTTAGAAACATTTCGAATACTCAAAACCATTTGCTTAAGCTCATTTCCATTTAAAGAAGCTTTATGATCTGGCCCATTCATTTTTTTATCAATTGTAAAGTGCTTTTCAATTACTTCCGCACCCATTGCCACCGCAGCTATTGGTACATCTATACCCAACGTATGATCCGAGTATCCAATTGGAAGGTTAAATACTTTTTTAATTTCTAACATTGCATTTAAATTTACATCTTCCATTTTCGTTGGATAATCAGTAGTACAATGTAATATAGTTATATTCTGTCGGTTTGTTCCGCTTTTAACTAATACATCAACTGCTTCCGAAATTTCAGACATATTACACATCCCTGTTGATAATACAACATTCGTATTAAACTTACCGATTTTAACCAAATAAGGATAATTAGTTATTTCACCAGATGGAATTTTAAACAAGTCAATGCCCAACTCATATAAAAAATCTATGCTTTCTAAATCAAATGCTGTGGAAAGAAACTTTACCTTCTTTATTTCACAATATTTTTTTAAATCTCTAAAATCATCATATGATAATTCCAATTTTTTTAACATTTGATATTGACTATCTCCTGCGGTGGTGCCAATATTATTCTTTTGATAATCGGCCATCTTTGCATCTTTCGACACTAAATTCTCAGCCTTAAATGTTTGAAATTTCACATAATCTACGCCGGCCTCAGAGGCTATATCAATCAGCTTACGAGCTAATTCAATATTACCATTATGGTTTACGCCTGCCTCGGCAATTATAATTACATCTCTCATTTGAGTATTCTTACGCTGCTTGGAATATTGACTAATGTATCTTCAATTAACTGAGCATTATCAACTTTTTGCGAAATGCAATTTCTAAACATTGGCAGTTTGGTCATTAAAGTCCAAACAGGTCTAGTCATAATACCGTTATCATTTGTATTTACTAAAAAAGCATCTCTTTGTTCTTTATTGTCAAGTAATATTGCATTTAACCAATAATTAGAATAAGAGTTCTTAGGTTCGTTTACAAAACGCATTTTTTGCTCAGAAAAAAACACCGCGTACTCATTAGCCAAATCTCTTTTGTTTAAAACAAATTCGTTTAACTTTTCCATTTGTGCGCAAGCCAAAGCTGCATTCAAATTTGGCAAGCGATAATTATATCCAATATTATCATGATTAAACTCCCATCTATGTGGAACTTTAGATTGAGTAGTTAAGTGTTTTGCCAATTTCCCAAGCTTTTCATCATTTGTGACAATAACACCACCGCCACCACAAGTTATGGTCTTGTTTCCATTGAAACTAAAAGCCCCAAGTAAACCATAAGTTCCACTATGTTGCCCTTTATATTTACTGCCAATTGACTCAGCAGCATCTTCAACCAAAGCAATATAAAATCGATTACACAGTTCGCTTAGTTCGTCAACGGGCAAACAATGTCCAAAAGTATGCATAGGTACACATGCTGCAATTCTTTTACCCGTATTCTTATGAAAACACTGCTTGTTTTTCACAACACACTCTTCTTCCAAAAAAACAAGCAATTTTTCAGTTGATAAGCCAAGCGTATCAAGATCTATATCAACAAAAACTGGTTCTGCTCCAATGTAGCTTATTGCATTGCAAGTTGCGATAAATGAAAGTGGTTGTGTAATGACTAATTCATCACGTTTAACTCCTGCAAGAATTAAGGACATGTGAAGTGCTGCTGAACCATTAACCGTTGCAATTGCAAATTTTGCACCTGTATATTCTCTAATCATTTCTTCAAAACGATCAACATACTTCCCCACAGAAGAAACAAAAGTTGAATCAATTGCATCCATAACATATTCCTTATCTCTTCCAACAAATCTTGGCTCATGCAAAGGAATAAAATCCTGATTAGGATAAAGTGATTTTATTTTATGGATTACTTCATTAAACATTGTAAATTTCAGCTTTGTATTTATTTAGATTTTCCTTATTACTAAACCATTCTATTGCCTTACTTAAACCTTCATCCAAACTTACTTTTTGTTTCCAATCGGTAAGTTCCAATATTTTTTTATTATCTCCAAATAAACGCTCTACTTCACTCTTTTCAGGGCGTAAACGTATATCGTCGCACACAATTTTTGCTGAAGGGTTAATTATATTAATTAATTTTTGTGCTAAATCACCAACTGTAATTTCTGAATTTGTACAAATATTGATCTCTTCCCCTATTGTTTTTTCTGAATTCGCAATTTCTATAAATCCATTTGCGGTATCCGATACATAAAGTAAATCTCTTGTAGGGTGCAAAGCACCTAATTTAATTTCCGTTTTACCATTTAATAATTGAGTAATAATAGTAGGAATAACTGCTCTAGCAGATTGCCGCGGCCCGAAAGTATTAAAAGGTCGAACAATTGTTACAGGCAAATTAAAACTTCTGTAAAAAGAATCACTCAAATAATCTGCTCCAATTTTTGTTGCCGAATAAGGCGATTGCCCTTGCTTAGGGTGCTTCTCATCAATTGGAACATATAAAGCGGTACCATACACTTCTGAAGTGGAGGTTACCAAAACACGCTCTATGTTAAAATCCCTGGCAGCTTGCAGCACGTTTAATGTTCCTTTTATATTTGTATCAACATAATTATCGGGAGAGTGATAAGAATACGGAATAGCGATTAATGCTGCCAAGTGAAAAACAACACTTACATCCTTCATTGCAACCCTAATTCCATTTGGGTCTCTAACATCTCCAGAAAAAACTTCTAGCTTACTTAGTTTTTCCTTTGGAAAACTATCTAACCATCCCCAAGAATTAAATGAATTATAATAAACAAAGGCCCTAACATCATACCCTTCATCCACTAATTTTTCAACCAAATGACTGCCAATAAACCCATCGGAGCCAGTTACTAAAATTTTCTGATTACTTTTTCTAAGCATATAAATAAGTTTAATACTATTTATTTAAATCTGTTCTTAATTTATTTTTATAACTACTTGTACTCAAACCATGGCTTCTATCGGTATAATATAATTCTGGAACTAATTTTTCACCAGTTATAGGCTTCCCCTTATAATCATCTCCCAAGAATCGAATATCAATTTTTTTATTTTTTAATATTTCAATCAATTCTTCTTCTGAATTATACCCAATTACTTCATCTACTAATTTACAATTCTCCATTATTAGTTTACGTTCTTCATAAGTAAAAACAGGTGCTTGTTTATTAGGATTAATTGTAAAATCAATGTTTTCCGCCTTGTTTAAAGCTACAATCAAATAATCGCAATTTTCCTTGCATTCCTTTAACATCAGCACATGTCCTGCATGAAACAAATCAAATACTCCACAAGCAAAACCTGTCTTTTTCATGTCACTAGTTATTTAGACTTTATTAACTTTACTTCTTCCATAATGTACTCCGAAATTTGAACCGAAGGATTCCACTTTAGTACTGTTTTTGTTTTAGCTGTATCAGCAAAAGTTATTTCAGCCTCTCCTTCACGCTTATCAATAAACTCATATTCAGTTCCAGAAATCATTTTTGCCAAATCTAAAATACTTAAGGTGCTTCCAAAGCCAACATTAAAGGCTGTGTTAATTTTTTCAGGATGAATGGATGCCATATAATTTGCTTTAGCTAAATCCTGTACATGAATAAAGTCTCTTTTCTGAGAACCATCTCCTGTAACTAATAATTTTTTTCCATTTTTAAACCTATCAAGAAAAATTCCAACAACACTACTATAAGCATTAAAAGGATTATTAGGATTAAATGAGCGTGGTCCGTAAGGATTAAAATAGCGAAGGGTAATATAATCCAATGGATATCTAGTTGAAATTAATTCTAAATATTTTTCTACTTCATATTTTTGAAAAGCATATGGGCTTAAGCAATCTACTTTTTCAGTTTCAGGAGTAGGAATAATAGATGGTGTTCCGTAGATTGCACTTGAACCACTATAAACTAAACGAGGATAATGATTTTCACGAATCATTACTTCAATTAAATGAATAGCTTGATTAAGATTAGCCTCAATATGCTCATTAATAAACTCAAAACTTGGCTGAATACGGGGCAAAGCAGCCAAATGAAATACCTTATCGTATTCCTTCAAAGAAACAATTTCCTTAACCGACTTTTGACTAAACTCAAAACGTTTGTTGTTTTTATGTTGTTTAAAATTTTCTATATTTCCTGTTGAACAATTATCAACACCAACAATACTCCAATCAGTGTGCTCAATTAAATAATCTAATAAATTTGAGCCGATAAAACCAGCTACGCCCGTAATAAGTACTTTTTTATTTTCCATTATCCAATTTTTCTAATTAAGGCGAGCTCGTCCAAAATCGCATGTAAAATAATTTGATGATAGCATTCTACAATACCATAATTCTCAACTTCCAAATAAAAATTCACATCACCTAGAGTCTTCAAAGTATTGTTATTTTTAAATCCAGATAAGGAAACAACATTACATCCTTTTTCTTTAGCAACATTAACTGCATTAATAATGTTCTTAGAATTGCCAGAACTTGAAATAGCTACTAAAACATCTTCTTGTTCAATATGCAACTTAATCCACTCTTCCATTGCATGTTCGTAACCATAATCATTTGCATAGCATGTTATTAAAGAAGCGTCGGAAAAAGTATAGGTTTTATACCCTGCAATTTTACCATAGTCCTCCATCATATGGGAACAAATTGAATTAGAACCGCCATTTCCAATAAAAAAAATTTTCTTTTTCGGAGTGAGCAATTTAATCGCTTCATTAAACTGAGTTTCGAATTCGGAATTCGAAAAATAAGAATTAAAAAATGTTTTATACAAATTTAGCTGCATGTTCGATTAAGGTTTTAGGTGAAACAGATTTTTCATTACAAAGCCAAGTAGTAGATAAACTAGCGGCGATGGACGGGATTAATAATACATCATCTTTATATTGTAAATGCGAAGTTAAACAGGCGAAAGCAAAAAAAGTATCTCCCGCTCCAATAGTGTCAACAACAGTTGTTTTAAAAGTTGGTTGAAAGTTAACCATGCCTCCATTTGTAAAAAATGCACCCTCTCTTCCTGATGTTACAAATAAATAATCAGAATTCAATTCATAGTTATAAATTTCCAAAATATCTTTATCAATAGGCTTCCCTATGCGCTTATTAACCTGTAAACTTGCTTCGCGCAAATCAATACACGACATTTTTTTCTTATTGTTCTTCCATTTAGAGATACGATTAAAACCAAAATTATTAGAATTTGTTTGACACATTAGATGAAATCCATCATTTATAGTCAGCTTATCACAAAAACCATGTCCAAAATCAGCCACAATAACCACATCGTATTGGCTAACATCCACTTTTATATCTTTAAAATCTTTAGTGTCAAATTTGTTTATTTCAGCGTGCTTCTTTTTATCACTAACATCAATGTATCTCGTTTTAACTATTTCACGATTTTCATTTGTAATAACATCAATTTTTTTCACAAACTCTTTAAGGTGATTTGCAATTGCTGTTGCCCCACCCTGTTGCACATCAATGTTACCCTCCAACTTATATACTGGACAAATTGACTTCATTGATTGGCCCTCATAACTAACATCAACGAACTCATCAATTATTGTTTCTCCAACAACTAAAACATTAAGGTCAGCTGCGTCTTTTATAAATTGCTCTATTTTGTTTATCATAGTATACTATTTATTTATTAAAAAATTAATCGTGATTGATATCTACGACTCTGAATTTTTTCTTAAGATTAATGAATTTTTTTTCAATTAAAAAATACGATAAACTTGCAAATAAAAATGTAAGTATTATATTTTGCGGAAATTGTTGAATCCAAATTTCACTTCCTGGGCCATTCTTTAGGAAAAGTCCTTGCCACAAATATAAACTATACGAAAGTTTACCTAAAAACACAAGCCATGAAAGCTCCAATAATTTAACAGCTTTAGAGTTTTCATAGACCGAAACTTCAAAAATAAACAATGCAACTCCAATAGGCTGAACAATAAAATTAAGTTGATGTAATATCTCCATGTCGCTAATTGGAAACCATAAAGCAAAGCAAAATAAAATAATCCCACCTATAATTCCAAACCCATTTTTAAATTTAATCTTATACTCAATAACAAATGCTACTATACAACCAAGCAATATTGGAAACATACCTGGTATACTTATTCTATATGATTCATAAATAGTAGAGATTGGCATTCTATCATAAAACAATTTGAAAATTAGAATTAGCCCTATGATGAGCATTAATAAATATTTTATCCAATTGAATTTGATTAAATTCATTGCTATTGGCCAAAATAAATAAAACTGTTCTTCAATTGCTAATGACCAAGTGTGACCAATCTCCGCAACTCTATAATTTCCATATGGCACAAAATTATATAAATATACCAGACTAAGAACCCATGCGGTAACAGATTCTGAACTTAGCCGTCCAAAAGCAATAAAAAACAATAAAATTGCAATCATAAAAACACAAAACGCTGGAAACAACCTCAAAAACCTCCTTATAAAAAATTTACGAAAATTTATTCTTCCATGCATGGAAATCTCTTTAATTAAAATGCTTGTAATTAAAAATCCACTTATTACAAAAAAAACAGAAACTCCAGCTTTTCCCGAAAATGACAAATACAACCTTTCTGCAACCTCAGAGTCAAAAACTTTATTAAGAATTTTTCTTATTCCCAAATGATCAGTAAGTACAATAAGAATTGAGAAAAATCTCAACCCATCTAGTCCCTTTATATAATTAGATTTTAACAACATTAAATAATATATTCTTTTTCAAATAATTGTTCAACAACATTTACAATTTCCTCCTTGCTAAAAGCAAATTTCAAGGGGAATTTATTCCCTAATGACTTCCTAAACCTCATTGTATTATTCATACTACCAATATCGCTTACCTTTGTTCCACCATTATAAATAATTAGCACTTGTGTATTTACAAACTCACCCAAATTATTTACACCACTATGTTGAGTTATTATTAATCTCGAGTTCGCGGCTTTTTGTAATGTAATTGCATTATCAGTACTCACTGCAATTTCAACTTTTGGATGATTAATTTTTAAATCTTTTACCTGAGAGGGATGACCACAAACATACACTTTATCAAAAAAAGGTAAAATAGACTTTATTATTTCTTCATAATCCCATGACATTCCATTATTATGACTTGTTGCTGCACCTTTACTTCTAGGAAAAATACAACAAGCGTTTTCCTTACTAGTTGCATAAAATTTATCAATATTGTAAACCGCTGTATATCCTTTTAACAACCAATTCCTATGAATAAACCAGTAATAAAAATCATCCCCAATATTCCAAAATGGCATCCCTGAATTACTGGCCCGTGTTACAAATTTATCAATTTCTAAAACTACATCTTTTGGTGGAATAGTTGAGTTTCCTTTTGGACTAACCTCTGAGAAAAAATCTCTTAATGGCACAAATTCATAAATAATACTTTTACCTTCTTCGTCAACCAAAAAAGGCTTGTGTAGTTCCATTCCACAATAAATAATTTTCACTCCATTTTTATGCAAATACATTAAGAAAGGAAGATTGTGTGCCAGAAAATGTCCAAACTCTCCTTTAAATGGCCCATAATAACAAACACCTTTTGAAAGTGTTTCTTTCAATTTTTTTTCAGCAGTTTTGAATCCCCTATATATAGACACCCAATATTTAATCCATTTAATTCCTCTTAATTTATTTTGTATAGCAAAGGTTCTATTATCAGAAAAATAATAGGGAAATTCATAATCATCAACTTTGCTATATGGCTTACTATTCATTAAACTATTAATTATAAATGATTAGTTATTATTGATTGGTAATTAGTTATATTATACTTTCCGTCTCCACTTAACTCAAGAACTCTATCAGAATGAACCAATGTACTATATCTGTGTGCAATAATAATAATTGTAACGCCTGTTCCCTTTAATTTTTCAATTGTTAAATTCACTTCTCTTTCCGTGTCATTATCCAAAGCGGAAGTCGCCTCATCAAAAACTAAGAGTTTACTATTGTTGTACAAGGCTCTTGCAATACAAATTCTTTGTTTTTGTCCTCCACTTAAATTTTTTCCATCCTCATCTATAAAAATATCAGCTGGATTTCTGTTTCCAACAAATTCGGAAAGAGATGACATTGCAATTACTTCATTTAAGCGCTCATTGTTTACCTCCGATTCCAAAAAAACAATATTTGAGCTTAAGTTTCCTTTTTCTATATAAGGAGATTGTTGTACGTAACTTATTTGACTCATCCAAGATTTAATATTCTGCTCAGTGATTTTAACATTATCAACTAATAATTCACCTCCTGTAGGTATATAAAACCCTGTAATCATTTTAACCAAAGTTGTTTTACCTGTACCTGATTTACCAATCAAACCAATTATTTCCCCCTTTTTTATCATCAAATTTAATCCTGAGAAGAACAAATTCTCATCCCTTTTAAATTTAAAAACAATATTCCTTAGTTCAATTTTATTTTCAAGGATGACCTTATCTTCTCTATTTATTTCAGTTCTAATATGGACTTTATCTGATAAAGGCATTTTGTAAACTTTCAATAAATAACTATACTGATCTAATTGCATAAATGCTGGAACTATTTTACTTAACGAGGGCAAAATTCTATATCCTGCGGCTGCGTATATAGCAATAATTGGAATTACCATAGCTGGATTTTCCGCCAAAAAAGCTGCATAAATATAAATTACTAATAAACCTGCAACTGTTATTATCTCAAATAATTTAGAAGGAATTACATTCAAAAGAGTCGTAACAACATTAATTTTGTTCAACTTTTTTAAAACACTGAAATAGTCATTCACCAAAACTGTTTCCTTACTTCTTAATTTCACATCAATAAATCCAAAAATTCCTCGATTACTGTTAGAATAAAACTCAGGTGTCAATCTATTTTGTTCCTCACCGTAAAACTTGACCCTTCTTTTAATTATCGATTGAAATATAATTGCCGCAGGAAAAACAGTTAATACCAGCAAAAAAAACACCTTAATATCATACAAAGCAATGCCCAAAATAATTGTTGCCAACATAACTGCTTCAGCAGAAATCAACAACAAAGGCATTACTAAAAATCTAGCAAAATGATGCGGACTGATTGTTAGTTCTCTAATTATTTTAGCTGAGTCAATTTTTTGAAATTCTTCAAAGTCGAGATTCAAATAATAACTATAAGTTTTTACACCTATATATTCACTCAGTTTAAAAACAAATTTACTTTGTAAGTTTTGACTAAATAAAATAAATAAAGACCTAAATAAAAAGAACAGAAAGGCACTTACAAACAAAAACAAAAGAAACTGCTTATTATCAACTATCCCAAGCAACATTTTTAACTTAAGAAAAAAAACACTTGAGTCTATTAACTCAGGATTTGCAACAGCTGATAAAACTGGAATGAAAGAAGCAAATCCAAAAACATCAATAATACTAGTTAGTACAATTAAAAATTGCATCGCCCAAAACTTTCTTATCAATTCCTTCGGGAGCAGATTAAAAACTGCTTTGTATGTATGAGTAAGTGTTTTAAACATTTATACTAATCATTTTACTAATTATTTCCTCTTGCAATTTAAACCGAATACTCCTTCCTAAACTGTCAAGTATAATTTCAATATACTTTCCGCTCCCAATATTAACCACAAAGCCCTCTATATTTTTTAAAACACCTGCAATAACTTTTACTTTATCACCCCTAAAATATGATTGTTCATTTTCACCAAGCTTTATTTGGTATCCAAAATTTATTAAGTGTTTCAATCTCTTTAGTTCAATATTTCTAAGCCTTGCGTTTTTAGCCTCATGTTTTACAAACTCTACAACACCTTTTGTTTGCAACACAATTGAAAATTCATCCGGCGTAATATTCACAAATACATATCCACTAAATAGTGGAATTTCAATGGTTTTTTTTCTATTACTCCATAGTCTTTTACTCTTCACTAATAATATACATGCCTCTATTCCTTTTAAGCCTATGATAGATAAAACACCTTTCTCGCAACGAGATTTCACGTACAAAGCACGCCATTCATTCTCCGGTCTATTTACCATACCTTCTTTCACTTTTTTACAGCTTCTCCGATTCAGTTACATTACTAAGAATTAAATCAAACTATTCATTTTACACCGAAATAAATTCATCTACTCCATAATAACAATGGATGCATGTCAGGTTCTTTTATTTTATTTAAATCAAACTCATTTTTAGAATAATGGATATACCTAATTTTTTTACCAATCTTTTTCTCTGCCTTTTCTATTTGCTCAAGCAAAAATGGCTTATTTAGGTTATCGCCCACCAAAATTAAATCAATAACCTCGGTGCTTTGTCCCTTTGCCAACTTGCCAACTAAATACACTTTTTCCAAATCACCAATACGCTGTAAAACATAATCAACAACATACTCTATACCTGTCATTTTTAGAAGGATACTATTAATATCCTTAAAAAGGGGATGTTTTGTATTTGCTGTAAATACCTTTTTATTACCATCCTTAATAGAATCTAAAAAGCCAGCTTTTTCAAATTTATTTAATTCTATTCTAATGCCATTGGTAGACTCGCCAAATTCCTCCTCCAAATTTCTTAAATAAGCTGTGTTTTTACTATTGAGGAAAAACTTCATCAATAGTTTAATTCTTGTTTTAGATGATATTAGTGTTTCGATCATACTTTGAGTAACAAAATTACTCAAAATTATAACATTTCAAAATAATTTATTTAACTTGCACAAAAGTAAAAATATAGGATATGGCTTTTTATTATTTATCAACTTTTTTAGTTAAATTTGAATTAAGCCTACTTTTTATTGTTTTTTTTCCCTAACTTAGTGGTCGTTATATTTTTCTATTCATAAATTACTAGTATCATGAAAGCATTCTACATTTTATTTTGTTTAGGTTTTGTTGCTTCAATAAATGCAGCAACTTTTACCTCTACCGGTGTAACTACAGGTTTTGCAACATCAACATCTTGGAGCGTTACGGGCATTGATACTGATGGCATACCCGATAACAATGATGATTTAATAATTCAATCAGGTCATACTATTTCTTTAATTACAGGTGATAATTTTTGTAAATCAATTACAATAAGCAATGGCGGCCTTATTAATTGTGGTACCGCAAAGTTTTTGAAGGTTTATGGGAATTTCAGCAATAGTGGAACTGTTTCAGGTACTCTGTTTCTATATTTTTATAACACTACATTAAATTTTTCATCATCGTCAGCTCTATCTCTTGGTATACTTTCAATTAATACTGCTACCGTAACTGTTGTTGCTGGTACAACATTAAATAGTGCCACTACAATTACGCATCAAATTAGAAGCAATAGTAGACTTACTAATAATGGCACTATAACAACTGGTAATTTTTCCACTCAAGGCTCTTCTGGAAATTCCCTAATAAACAATGCTGGCGGTTCAATAACCATTAACTCTAATTTTCCATTTAGTAATTTAACTATTACCAACAACAACAATTCATCATTCACTTATAATTCAGGTGTTACCTCAATTTATAATACAACCTACCACAATTTAACGCTAGCTGGTTCAGGGTCAACTAAAACAGCCTCTGCTGCATTCAATGTTAATGGCAATCTAACCATAAATAATGGAGTTACTTTAAATCTAGCAACCAACACTTTAAATTTAAAAGGACATTTAACCAATAATGGGACAATTTCTAATCTTGGTTCAGATGTAAACTTAACCGGCACAACTGCGCAAAATATTGCCTCTGCGCAAAGTTTAGCTTTCACAAACTTAACAAGTTCTAATGCTGCGGGTGCTTCAATCACTTCTGGCACGCACACAATTTCAAATTCGCTTACTGTAAGTTCAGGTAACCTAAACGTAGGTTCAAACATATTAACATTACTTTCTGACGCAACAAAAACAGCTTATATCGGAAATGGTGCAGGAAGTATTTCAGGAAGTATGATTATACAACGTTATTTACCAGCAAGAACCGCAAGTTATACTGATTTAACTTCACCAGTTACAAGCACTACAATTGATGATTGGGATGATGAATTGTATATGGCAATTAGTGCTACTAATAATGTGGCAGGTTATCCAGGAGGAGATGGAATGAATCCACCTCCAAATGAGTTCTTTTCAGTAACAGAATATAATACTGCAACAAATTGGTACGATTCAATTGTTACAGGGCATGTTTTAGAAGTTGGTAGAGGTTATGGCGTTTGGATTGCAGATGATGCAACTTCTTTTCCAGGTCGTGCAATTGATTCTAGAGGAACTCCTAACATGGGAACCCCTACCTACAACGCTGTTTATGATGCTGGTAATACAAGTTTTCCTGGCTGGAACTTAATTGGTAACCCACATGCTGCTTTTATTGATTGGGACGATGTAGTTGCAGCTTCTTCGAACGTAAATACAAATATTCAAATTTATGACGGTTCTGGTAATTATGAAGATAATTTTTTAGGGCCTGAAATTGCTCCAGGTCAAGGATTTTGGTGTGAGGTTACGGCTAGTACAACTATAAACTTTCCTCAATCAGCAAAAAGAACAACTACATCAAGTGCTTTTTTGAGAGGAACTAAAAACATAAATCATGATTTAAAACTTAGGTTAAGTTCAGGGGCTAACCCTTATTACCATGAGATTAAAATTAATTTTGATAACACTGCATCTTTAAGTTACGAAAAAGGAAGTGATATTCCTTTTATAAAAAGCCCAAAACAAACTGCACCATCTATTACTTTTGTTGATGGTACTCATAAGTTTATTAGAAACAGAATGAATACATCTTCATCATTAGTTGTTTTACCTTTAGAAATTAACACTCCTATTGCTGGTAATTATACAATTGAACTAGAAGGTTTGTTATCTAATGGGATTTATTCTGAAGCTTACCTAATTAACAACACAACTAAAGAACAATTAGAAATTGGTGATGCTAGTTCTGTTAATGTTTATTTCGAAAAAGGAGAAACAAACAACAACTACTCTTTAGTTTTAAAGAAAGCAAATGTGCCTTTAAACTTAACTGAAGATAATGTTTCTATCTTCTCTACCGCTGATTTCATTAACGTAAAAGGAAGTTTTGAAACTGCACAAACAGTTAAAATAGAAGTTTATAACATCGTTGGTCAGCTAGTAATGAATACTACAGCGGAGTTATTACCAAACGATAGAATTACTTTAGCAACTGCTGATTTACAATCGGAAGTATATGTTGTAAAAGTTACAACTTCAAACAACCAACAATTCACAGATAAAATTGTTGTTACTAAATAACATTGATTTTTAATTATAAAACAAAAAAGGAGCTCTTTGAGCTCCTTTTTTGTTTTTATTCTTCCTATAAACACTTCGGTCTGAACATTCGAATTGTTTGTTCTAACGCAATTGAGACTTATTTGACGTGATAACATTGCATAGGCATTTCGAGATTCAATTAAATGGTAATAACACCATGTATCGACAGCTCCCAATAACTATCGGAACGACTTGACGCTAGCTTATTACATGTAACTGAGCGCAACCACTAAGCTCAACTTTACGAATCATTAAAATCATAAATGTAAATGTCCGTTCGAGTCTGCCTTTCGGAAGATAGGCGCAGTCGAGAACATACAATTTTAAGCGAAATCACATTAAACATTTCTAGTGTGTAATCAAGCGCAGCATAAAATACTCAAATACCACTACTTCTTCAACACCACTCCCTTAAATCTTATTTTCTGAGGATTATTTGTTGCATTGGATTGTATCTCCACAGTCCTATCCTGTCTATCAAAAACAGTTAGCGTATTAAACTTAACCAATACAAATGATTTTTGCTTGGGCATAATAGGTTCTTTAGGCAAAATAACTTCGGTACACGAACATTCCACCTTACTCTCACTTAATATTAAAGGCTGGTTTCCATCGTTTATAAATTCGTACTTCATCTCTATTACCTTGCCCTGCTTTACAAATCCAAAGTTTTTCTTAGAATCTGTAAACACTAATTTTGACTGAGCAATACAATGCGTCGAAAGAAACAATACTACTGATATAAAACTTAGCGTTCTCATATATTTATGCAAAAAAAATCGGGAGCAATTGCTCCCGATAAAATTATTCATTTCCTGAAATCGAAAATTATTTAGTTGGAGCTGGCGTAGCTGTTGCCGGAGCAACTGGCGCAGGCTTTACTTCACCTTTAATAGTTAAAACAACTGATGAACTCTTAGCGTTTGATGTTACTGTAATTTTCTTATCGAATTTACCAACACGCTTACTATCATATTTTACTTTAAAAGTAGCAGTTTTACCAGGAGCAATTGGTTCTTTTGGCCAACCATCAACATTTGTACAACCACATTGTACTTGAACATTAGTTAAAATTAATGGAGATTTACCTGTGTTTTTAAATTTAAATTCTCTTAATGTATTTCCATCATATTCTAAGGTTCCATAATCAACTACTTCCGAATCAAATTTAATTTCAGGAGCATTAGGATCGATGTTAGGAGTTGCTACTTCTTGTGCGTTGCTAAACATAACAAAGCAAAATACTAATGATAGGGTTGCGATTACTTTTTTCATTTTAATTATAGTTTTTAGTTGTTTTTTTGTTTTCTAAATTAATCCAATTATTGTGCCATTATTTTTCAAATGGAGCTCCTGTTGGAGTTTTTTGTGAAGGAAATGGTTCTTCTACAGGAACTGCTTCTACATTACCTTTAATTTGCAAAGTTATTGTGCCTGATTTTGCATTTGATTGCACTGAAACACTCTTGCTAATTGCTCCAACACGTTTTGTATCATAATGAACTTTAATTACACCAGTTTTACCAGGCAAAATTGGTTCTTTAGGGCAAGATGGAACTGTACATCCGCAACTTCCTTGACAATTATTAATAATTAGTGGTTCCTTACCATTGTTTGTATAAACAAACTCGCAATCTCCGTTTGCACCTTGCTTAATTGTTCCGTAATCGTGAACTAATTTCTCAAACTTAATATCAGCTGTACTCACTGGTGTTGCTGATGCTGCAGGAGTTGTTGTTTTTGCTTTAGTATCTTGCGCGTTAACTGTTAAAACCGCAAATGCAATTCCAAATGTTAGTAAAATCTTCTTCATTTTTATTCGTTTTTTGTTTTCAAATAACAGCGAAAATCGTGCCATTATGCAATATTAATTCTATTTTTCCTTTTTTCAAAGTCCCTAGATGGTTTTTACTCCGTGCATTTTTGCCAATAAAGCCAAATGTCCAATATGTGTGCCCTCATGACGCAAATGATGATGTATTGCTAAACGCTTTGAACTACCATTTTTGAACTTCAAATTAATCAAATTTGGCTCGTCAAATTCCTCTTCTTTCATTTGGTTAATTTGATGTAAAGCCAATTGATGAATACTTTCAAAAGCCGTCATAATATCTTGTTGATTTGGATATAACTCCAAAGGTGCTGGCGGACTTCCTATCTTAAACAAATCAAACCACTTTATGTTCACTGAGTTATTTCCAGTTGCCACTAAAATCAGGTAGTTTTGCGCCCAAGCCATATGTGCTAAGTTCCAAGCTACCGAATTTATTTCCTGACCATTAACAGTAAAACGTTGGTACCAGTTACTTTTATTCATAGATTCTAAATAAAAATAAGCTAGCACGCGGTTATTGTTTACCAATCCCGCAAGGTATTCTGATTCAATCATTTATTTTGGTTTTAGTTGCCATAAATATCCAAAAAAATTACAAATCCACAAATCTTTCTCGTATTTCTTTTGAAGGTATCATACAAGAATCCTTCTTCCCAAACCACTTATACCTGTTCCTTGCAACCCAATCATACACCCAATTTCTTATAAATGGTGGAATAATAATAAAACCAAACAAAAGTGGATAGCCTCCTTTTAAGCGCTTAGCTAAATACAATGCCGCCGTTGACTTTATTCGCGCTTTCCCATTTGATATGTAAACAATACTATCAATACCTCCTTTATCCAAGCCATATTGTTTAATAAGACGCCTGCCTGTTTCAGACTGTATTGAGGCGAATTTGATTAGAGACTTCCTATCCTTCTTTATAATAAATTGAACAGAAGAATTACAAAAATTGCATACTCCATCAAACAACACAATTTCATTATAATCTTCTGTATTACTCATATTATAACATTAATAGTTGATATTAATATTCACTATTTCACAGCATGAAAGTAAGTAAATTATACATTTGCACAGAAAATAAAACAATGTTTAACAAACAACTCGACCCAGAAGATTTTTACTATAGCGAAGAAGGTTATATCGTCTTCACCGAAAAGTATCATCTCAAGCGTGGACACTGTTGTAAAAGTGGGTGCAAACATTGCCCCTACGGTTACAATAAAAAAACGGGAAAGTTTGATGAAATTAAAAAAGACGATAAAAAAGAAAATTAGCATTTATATATATGGACTTTAAAACACTAGTACTACAAGGAATTCCAAACGAATTGCCTCCTGCAAAAGAATACGAAGCGGCAATTAATCATGCGCCAAAACGTAAAGCAATATTAAACCAAGAAGAAAAAAAATTAGCTCTAAAAAATGCACTTCGTTATTTTGACGCTAAACATCATGCAACACTTGCCCCTGAGTTTGCTAAGGAATTAGAAACTTACGGACGTATTTATATGTATCGTTTTCGTCCTGATTATAAAATTTATGCACGTCCTATTAACGAGTATCCACATAAGAGCAAACAAGCTGCTGCTATTATGCACATGCTTAGCAATAATTTAGATTATGCTGTTGCACAACATCCACACGAGTTAATTACGTATGGTGGCAACGGGGCAGTATTTCAAAACTGGGCGCAATACCTGCTAACCATGCAGTATTTAGCTAACATGACAGATGAACAAACATTAGCATTGTATAGCGGACATCCTATGGGATTATTTCCATCACACAAAGATGCTCCGCGTGTTGTGGTTACAAACGGAATGATGATTCCTAATTATAGCAAGCCCGATGATTGGGAAAAATTTAATGCATTAGGTGTTACTCAATATGGACAAATGACTGCAGGAAGCTTTATGTACATTGGTCCGCAAGGAATTGTGCACGGAACAACCATTACTGTTATGAATGCTGCACGCAAAATTGCCAAAAGCGAAGAAGACCGTAAAGGAAAATTATTTGTTACTTGTGGACTTGGTGGAATGAGCGGGGCACAACCAAAAGCAGGAAAAATTGCAGGTTTAGTTGCAGTAGTTGCAGAGATAAATGCTAAAGCTACACACACACGTCACTCACAAGGTTGGGTAGACGAAGTACATGAAGATTTAACTGAATTAATTGCTCGTATTAAAAAAGCTGTTGCAGCAAAAGAAGCTGTATCACTTGCCTACCAAGGCAATGTTGTTGACTTGTGGGAACGTTTAGTAAATGAAGACATTAAAGTTGATATTGGATCTGACCAAACATCATTGCACAATCCTTGGGCTGGAGGTTATTATCCCGCAGGTTTAAGCTTAGAAGAGAGCAATAAAATGATGGCAGAAAATCCTGCACAATTTAAAAAAGAAGTTCAAAGCACTTTAGTTCGCCATGCGAATGCTGTGAATACATTAGCTGCAAAAGGCATGTATTTCTTTGATTACGGAAATGCATTTTTATTAGAAGCAAGTCGTGCAGGTGCAGATATTATGAAGCCTAACGGAGATTTTAAATACAACTCTTATGTGCAAGATATTTTAGGGCCAATGTGTTTTGATTATGGTTTTGGTCCATTTAGATGGGTTTGTACAAGTGCAAATGAAAACGACTTGCGCAAAACAGATGAGATTGCATTAGAAGTTATGGAAGAGATGTACAAAACAACTCCTGATGAAATTAAACAACAACTAAGCGACAATATTACCTGGATACGCGATGCTATGAAAAACAACTTAGTAGTTGGCTCGCAAGCGCGTATCTTATATGCAGATAGCGAAGGAAGAATTAAAATTGCAGAAGCTATAAACAAAGCCATTGCAGCGGGGCAAATTACTGCACCAGTTGTTTTAGGAAGAGACCATCATGATGTAAGTGGAACCGATTCGCCTTACCGTGAAACATCTAATATTTATGATGGTTCTAAATTTACCGCTGACATGGCTGTGCAAAATTTTGTTGGCGACTCATTTAGAGGAGCAACTTGGATTAGCTTACACAACGGTGGTGGTGTTGGTTGGGGCGAAGTAATAAACGGAGGCTTTGGTTTAGTATTAGACGGAAGCGCAGATGCCGACCGCAGATTAAAGAGCATGTTATTTTGGGATGTAAACAACGGTATAGCACGCCGTAGCTGGGCACGCAACAAAGAAGCCCTGTTTGCAATTAAACGCGAAATGGAAAGAACTCCGGAATTAAAAGTTACGATTCCGAATTTGGTGGATGATAAAATTTTAGATGGATTAATTTAAAGATAAACATTTAAAATGTAAACGCATCTTTAGTTTTCTAAAGATGCGTTTTTGTTTCACTCTACTTCCCCGTCTTAACCCTCGAATCATTTTCTGTTCGTATTCGTTGGTCTATTTGCATTTTACCAAAACGGTAATTAATATTTATACGTATACGACGGGTATCATAAATATCTTTATAATAAAAGTATTGGTCTTTTAAAGTACTCGAGTAACTCCCGTAATCTTTGTAAAGTATATCATTTACACTAAGCGTAACACTCAATTTTTTATCTAAAAAAGTTTTGTTTATACTCATATGGATGGCACTTCGCGGGAAATAATATTGCAATCCATCTCTAACACCATTGCCATAACCGGCCCAAATTTGTAATTTAAAATCCTTAGGCAAATAAAACTCCTGATTAAGATTAATGTAAAAATTAAAAGATTGTGAGCCAACATCCTGGTTGCGTATTTCACCTTTCATTGACCTATACATTATTACACCATATGTTTGGAAACTATACCACTTAATTCTTTTTTGCGCAGAAATACTGTAATAATATTCATTACGATGCGGAAAATTAAATAAGGTATCAATATTTACCTTAGATGAATCGGGAGTATAGGAATAATAAAAAGTAAAATCTTTTGTTAGCCCCGCCCCTAAACTTTGAGTAATAAAATTATTAAAGTTATGATCAACATTAATGTTATGCGTGTACTGAGGTTTTAATTGTGGGTTTCCAACACTGTAATTTAACTGCTCATTAAATACAGGAATAGGATTTATCATACTATAATATGGTCTATCAATACGGTAACTGTATGCTGAAGTCAAAGAGTGTTTTTTATTTAAGGTTAAATCCATACTTCCACTTGGAAACAAAGAAAAATAATGCCGTGTAAACTTAAATCCTGTTCGTGGATTTTTAGCATTAATATCTGTATCCTCGGCACGTAATCCAACACTAAAGCCAAACTTATCCCAGTTTCTAGATATGGTACTATAGGCAGAAAGAATTCGTTCCTTGTATCGGTAATCGTTATAAATGGTTGTATCTCCAACAAACAAACCTGTTGATTGATTTGAGAAAAACAATTGGGTAGTATTATCAATATCTGCAAAGCTTGATTTTAATCCAGATTCTAAATTAAACTTACTTTTCAATGTTTTATTTAAATCAAGTTTCTGAGTAAATATTTTAAAATTTTGATTAATTGCTGTGTTGTATTTACTCGCAGGATTTATTTCTACATTGTTTGTATTATAAAAATGATTTTCATTCAGCTTATTTTGTTTTTCGATTGTATTATCGAAACCCGCTGTGAGCTTAATTTGCCCGCCAATGGTGTCTATTTTTTGCACTAAACTTAAATTATAAGATGGCGAACTAATATTAAAGGCGTGATCGGTTGTATAAACTAATTTATCATAATCAAAAGAATTAGAATTACTTATTTCTGTTGTTGTTTTTCCCGAATAAAAATCGTTATTGTGATTTCCATTAATATAAAGTCCTAATAATGTTTTAGGTGTAATATCATACTCAATACCACCACTTCCCGAAAACACTCTTTGAAAACTTTTTGTTGTTCCTTGTGAATTTATACTTTCTGTAATACCATCGCGTGTAAGGGTTCTAAAGAGATAAGAATTATTTTCACCATCCCAATGCCCATAAGAAAAATTAGTAAATATGCTCAGCTTATTTGATTTGTAGTTAAAAGAACCGAAAGGCCCTAGTCTTCCTACTTTACCCTTACTTGCTCCAAAGGCAATACTACCATTGTATCCCTTCAGTTTTGCTTTTTTTGTAACGATGTTAATGAGTCCACCAGTACCTGCGGCATCATAACGAGCGGGTGGATTTTTTATTAATTCTATTTTTTTAACAGCATCGGCACTCATTCCCGCAAGCATATCTACTACTTGAGGCGTGGGCATTTGTTGCAGGCGTTCATCAATCATAAACCTTGCCCCGCCTACTCCATTAATGGTGATGTTATTTTGCGCATCAACAATTACTCCTGGTATCCGTTTTAATAATTCAAGCACTGTGTTTCCTTTCGCAAGTACATCGTTCTCCACATTCATAACCACCATTCCCTTTTTAAACTCAATTAAAGGAATGTTAGCTGCTATGGATACTTCTTTTAGATTAACACCTTCTACCTGCAAAACAACATTAGGTATTGTTATCTGCGAAAGAGAATCGAATGCAAAACTTACGGTACTCATTGGCTTATACCCAACCGCCTGAAATTTAATAAAATAATTTCCCGACTTCACTTTTTCGAAAATATAAAAACCAACGCTATCGCTAATGTTTCCTTTAACCTGACTGCTATCAGCTGCATTCATAAGTGCAATAGGACAATAAGCAATGGGCATATTTAAACTATCTCTTACAATGCCTTTAATGAAATTTTGAGAAAAAGAATTGGATTTAAGAAAAAGAAACAGCGCTAGGAATAATATTCCGGGAATTGTTTTAAAAGAATTAATCATAACCGGAATTGAGTTTTTATTACGAACGTAAAAGTAGAATAAATCTTATCCCGAGTTAAAACAAAATAGTTAATGGAATGTTAATGATTGATAAATGATGGAAATAAACATTTTTAGCTGATTCCCTTTTTCAACATAGAAATGGTTTCAAGCTTATAAACAAATGACAATAAACTTGCGGCTTTTCTATTTTCATAGAGTATAATCTTTGAATCGCCATCGCCTTCTATTACTCTATCCTTAAGGTCATTTTCTTCAAAGTAATCAATTGTATCTGCACTAAACGTTTGAGACATCCTTTCCTTATCTCTCGAATAGATAGAATACATACTATTGAATGTTGGGCGATTATTTATATTGACTTGATTCTTGAGGACAAAATCAATAACCGCTACCAATTTTGATTCTCTTTGCATCATAAACCTTGGCGCTTTTCCTTTATCCAAATCAATTCCCATTATGTTTAAATCATATTCAAGCATATTAATTGTATCGTAAGCCGCACACTCATAATATTCAAATTTAACTCCATTGTACGTGCCTGTTATAAAAGCCTTTGTGCGCCTAATATCAACGTGTTTAAAGCCTTTAAATTTTTCAAAATAATGTGTAGGAATCCAAGAATCAAAAGAAAGAATGAAATTATTCTCCTCACAAAAAGCCTTTAGTTTTTTATGATGCGAACTTAATTGCACTTGTTGCACCTGTCCATTCCGCAACTTTACCCTCATCGACACAGGATGATTCTTGAGTGGATTAAGCAAGTCAAAATCCTTTAAAACTAGTTCGTTCTGATACCTTTCTTTAAATCGTAAAATATTATCTATAAAAGAGCTATCCACAATTTTAACTTCAGCAAAATCAACAATGATTTTTTTTCCACCAGCAGTGTTTAATGCAGCCTTAACTGGTAACCAATTAGTAAATACTGCAGCTGGTTTAATATGAAGCAACAGTGCTTTTTCTTTATTTTCTATAGCAAGATTAGAAGTAAAAAGGTTCTTCAACTCACCGCTCTTAATAAAATTAATAATAATCTTAATAAGAATACCAGCCACAACTCCAATAAGCAAATCAGTTACAATAGTTGTAATTAGCGTTGTCAAAAAAACGATTAGGTGCTCATTACTAACTTTAAAAGCATGCACAAAGCCTGCAGGACTTGCTAATTTAGCGCCAACATAAATCAAAATAGCAGACAAGGCCACTAAAGGAATTAGTTTAATTAAAGAAACAAATATTAATACGAATATTAAAAGAAAAAGTCCATGTGCAAAACCCGAAAGGCGTGTAACACCTTTGTTATTAATATTTGCGGAGCTACGCGCCACCTCACTTATCATTGGAATTGCACCGAACAAACCACATAATAAGTTGCCTACACCAACTGCAATAATATCTTTATTATAATTTGAATTACGCTTATAAGGATCTAGAATATCAACGGCTTTAACAGTTAGAACAGATTCAATCGTTCCAATAATTGTTAAGAGAAATATATATTTAAGCGTTATTGCAATATTAGCCGACTGAAAAATGCTTGAATCAAAGAGAAAATTAATTTTAAGTTTTCCTGGGTCAACAAGCGTATTATAAAAAGTATATTTAGTACTAAACAGATGAAAAAGTTGCACAACACCAATTGAAAAAACAATTACAATTAAAAAAGACGGTATAGATTTAATAACTGGATTTTTTACACGAGGTAATAAAAAAAGTAACACTAAACACATTATTCCCAAAAGCGTTATATGCCATTCAAAGTGGCCTAAACTCCTAGGGATTTCCATAATAAGATGTAAAGGTTCCATCCCCTTTAATTCCGAAGCACTTATACCTACAAGTAAATGAAATTGCTTTACCATTATAATAATACCAATGGCAGCTAACATGCCATGAACTATTGAGGAAGGAATAAAATCAGCCCAACGACCAACTTTTAAAAAGCCCAAAACAATTTGTAAAACACCTGTGACAGCAATTAAGGAAGCAGTTAACATGTATCCAGTTTGCGCATCTCCTCTTCCGTACTCTTCAACTGCACCAGCAATAATAACAATAAGTCCAGCAGCTGGTCCTTTTATTGCGAGTTCAGAGCCGCTTAAAAAACTAATTATTACACCACCAATAATTGCAGTTAATACACCTGTAATTGGTGGAAACCCGCTTGCAGAAGCTACTCCAAGACACAATGGAAGTGCAATTAATGAAACAATGAACCCAGAGAGAACATCTTTCTTCACATTCACAAAATCTAGTTTCTCTTTCATCCGCACGAATAAAATTTTAGTGAAGGTAAGTATTATTTATCTCAGTTAAAATAGCGAAGTGTTATGCTAGCTTTAATAAAACAAGTAATACAAACTTATATAAACAAAAAAATCCCCAACACAACGTGAAGGGGATTCTTTCTTAAAACTGGCACCGACTTACTCTCGCAGGCTTTAGGCCAACTA